>CAJHYN010000115.1_pt1 | contig 30416 bp, 23 predicted proteins | sample 9198641 | NCBI WGS metagenome assembly CAJHYN01 (sample SAMEA7708370, study PRJEB35096) | sediment metagenome | biome: marine neritic benthic zone biome [ENVO:01000025]; feature: sediment [ENVO:00002007]; material: shallow marine sediment [ENVO:03000034] sea grass bed [ENVO_01000059] ... | reverse complement strand
TAACGGCTTTGCTCGCTAAAGATTTTTTGAAATGGGTTTTGCTGGCTAATCTCATCGCTTTTCCCGCTGCATATTTTGTTATGGAAAGATGGCTTCAAGAGTTTGCGTACAGGGCGGGTTTATCCATTTGGAGTTTTGTATTGTCCGGAGTACTTGCTTTAATAGTAGCACTAATAACTGTAAGTTTTAAAACAACAAAGGCAGCATTGGCAAATCCTATAAAATCATTAAAATGTGAATAGAGGAAATATATGTTCAATCTTGAAAAAGAAATAAATAAATGGAAAAAATCTTTACGCAAAAACCAGTCACTTGAAGACGGATATGTTGCTGAGCTGGAATCACATTTGAGGGATGAAATAGAACAGAAAGTTTCGATTGGCGAAAGCACAGAAACAGCTTTTAACGAAGCTATAAAGTCTATAGGTAACTCTGAGAAACTTGCAGGTGAATATTATAAAAGTGATACTAAAACAATTAGCGGAAAAACTTCCTGGGAAGCACCTTTCTGGATGCCCGAATTAGTCTGGAATTATTTTAAAATTGCATTGAGAAATATTAAACGGCAGAAAGGATATTCGCTGATTAATATTACGGGGCTCTCACTCGGAATAGCTTGCGTTTTAATAATTACGATGATGGTAAACTACGAATTAAGCTTTGATGACTTTCACGAAAAGAAGGATAGAATTTACCGTGTTTATACACAGATAAACAGATCGAGCGGTACTATGAAAATGGCGCCGGTTATGTTTCCTTTTGCGCCTGAAGCTCAAAAGATCCCTGAAATAGAAAAAGCTGTTAGAATTAGTGAATCAACTAAATCTGTTGCTCATTTAGAAAAGATATTTTTTGAAAGAATAAGTTATGCTGATCCGGGAATTTTAGATGTATTTACTATTGAGTTAAAATCAGGTAACAAAAATTCCGTTTTAACGAATCCAAACTCGTTAATTATTTCAGAAAAAACAGCTTTAAAATATTTTGGAGATAATGAACCTGTTGGCAAGAACATTAAAATTGATAATAAAACATTGTATAAGGTAACAGGCGTCTTTAAAGATATTCCGCCCAATTCCCATATCAGGATTAACTTAATAGCATCGATTAATTCCTTAAATGAAAACAATTACCCGCGATATAACAATTGGACAAGCTTTGGCAATGATTATACTTATTTGTTGCTAATACCTGATGTTAAGCCAGGCATAGTTAAAGAGAAAATTGAAAGATTGGTTGATAGTCATCTCGATGAAAAAACTCGTACAAGATACGAAATGCATATCCAGCCTTTAAAGGAAATTCATTTTGCAACGTTTCTTACTTATGATTATGCGCAAGTTATTCCCGTTGCATATTTATACGTTTTTGGAGCAATAGCTTTATTCATTCTAATTATAGCTTGTATAAATTTTATAAATCTCTCTACTGCCAGATCAGCAAAAAGAAACAAAGAAGTTGGAATAAGGAAAGTTGTTGGAGCAGGTAAGTATCAGTTAGTAAAGCAGTTTTTGAGCGAATCATTTGTGATGACTTTCATTTCCTTTCTTTTTGCGTTGCTTTTAATTTATTTCGTTATTCCCGAGGTGAACAGTCTTGTAAAATCAAACATCTCAATTAATGATTTATTCAGTTGGGAGTTTTTACTAATAATATTATCTGTGTTATTGGCTACGAGTTTAGCAGCAGGAGGTTATCCGGCTTTTATATTGTCTTCAATCAAACCGGCTATTGTTTTAAAAAACAGTTTACTAAAAAGCGGCAAAGGATATTCCTTAAGATCACTGCTTGTTATTTTTCAGTTTGTAATTTCTTCTTTTCTGATAATTGGTACCTTCACGGTTTTTGATCAGTTGGACTATATGGTAAATAAAGAGCTGGGTTTTAATAAAGATGAAATCATTGTGATTCCGATTGACGATAAAGAGCTAATGAAAAATCCTCAACCTCTTAAAAGCAGTTTGCTAAGCAACAGTTCTATTTCGAATATTACTTTTTCAAGCGGTTCACCCGGATCAGGTTCAACGTGGACGGATAATATTAAACCGGTAGGGAAAGATGAAAATGAAAAGCTGCACACCCAGGTCCTTGTTGTCGATTATGATTTTTTTGAAACATTCGGTATTGATGTAATACAAGGAAGAAATTTTTCTGAAGAGTTTGCTACGGATGAAAATGAAGCAATGATCATTAATAAAAAAGCAGCACAAAAACTTGGCACTGAGAATCCGTTAGGTGCAAAGATAGAATATTGGGGCGATAGAGTAGCTTCTGTAATTGGAGTTGTTGATGAATTTCACTATTCCTCCCTAAAAGAAGAGATCTGGCCGGTAGTCTTTATTTTGGATTCGGCGGGAAACAAATATTTGTCAATAAATATAAATACAGCAAACTCAACAGAAACAATCGAATTTATAAAAGAAAATTTAGCACAATTTTCGCCCGGTTATCCTTTCAAGTTTTATTTTATGAATGAAGAGTTTGAAAAATTTTATAAAGCAGAAAATTCGATTGGCGAAATGTTGACATACAGCACCTTCTTTGCAATTTTAATTAGCTGTATTGGTGTGCTGGGACTTGTATCATTTTTAACAGAGCAAAAAGCAAAAGAGATTGGTGTTAGAAAGGTCCTCGGCGCAAGTATAAGTTCTATAGTTGGTATTCTTTCTAAACAGTTTATTAAATGGGTTGTTGTTGCGAATATTATAGTAATTCCGCTTGCATATTATTTTGCTGAAAATTGGCTGGATAATTTTGCCTATAGAACTGAAATTAATTTTTATATATTTATCGCAGCAATTGTTATCAGCATACTAATAACATTAGTTACTGTTGCTTATCATTCAATCAAAGCGGCACTGGCTAATCCTGTGAAGTCACTTAAATATGAATAAAAATAAATGTATAGGAATTGAAATATGAAAGGAAAAACTAACCTCATTTTTTGCTTCATAGCTTTTTCCATTTTAATTAGCTTTACCAAAGCTGCTACAACTGAAAGCGAGCTAAAAACTTACCTTGATGAAAAAGAAAAACAGTTTGAGGAGATTTCTGTTCAAATGGGGACTGCAAATTGGAATCTCTATTCACAGGAAGCAGAGTCAGATCAGGATACCCCAAAGCAAAGATTTTTTGAATTGTATAACGATGAAAAATTAATTGAGACCATTGATTCCTGGTTTAAAAAGAAAGATGGCATAAAGGATTTTGTTTTAAAGAGAAGAGTCGAGGTTTGGAATAATGTTTTGACCGGAGCAAGAGTAGATTTTGATGAAACAATTTTTGAATTGGAAAATCAGCTTGAAGCGTGGATGGCAAATGATGAAAGTGTAGACAAGCCTGAACCGGAAGAAATAGAAAAAATGATTTTGCATTTGATGAAACTTAGAAACGAAAAAGCAAAAGAATTAGGTTATGAAAATTGCGCTTATATGATTCTTCAATTACAAGGTTACGATGTTGATTGGTTTTACAAAGTGGCGGAAAAAATTGATAAATATTCGTCGGGACCTTACAATAAAATAATTGAAGATTACAAAAAAAAGAATGAAAAAAGTAAGTTTGATGCAAACGGTTTGAGATCCGCTATTGGTAAATATTTCGGGGCAACTAGAGCCACCTCTTTTTCAAAAGAAGAAAAAATGGATTTGATGAAAGAGACAATGGCTAATATAGGAATCAATTACGATGCTTTGCCGGTTAGATTTGTTGAAAAAGAAATACCATACGGTGGTAATGGACTCGGTGTAGAAATTCCAAATGATTTTAGAATAGTTGTAAATAATGGAACTGGGCTTTCAACATGGATGCATGAACTAGGACACGGCTTGCACGCAGTCTTTACAGAAATTGAAAATCCGATTTTAAAGGGTTATGAGTGGTGTCTGGGAAATAGCTGTCACGCTTTTGGAGAAGGTATGGCTGAAACAAGTGCGTTTTTTGTGAGAAACAATAACTGGATGAAAAAGTATCTAAGTTTGTCTGATAAAGAGATTATAAAGATGGAAAAAGAAAAGAATAAGTATTTATCTGCTTATTTGAGATACAGGCTGTTTACATACATGTTTGAAATTGAACTCTATAAGAATTTAGACCAAGATACGAATAAGCTTTATAAAGACTTACAGGTAAAATATTTTCTAATTGATCCTGAATCAGCTACCGATCTCTCCATTTCCAATAATATAATGTTCGTCTCTTATCCCGTTTATTTACAGAACTATGTCTTTGGTGAAATTATTGCAAACCAAGTTCATAGTTACTTAAAAGATAAATATGGAAAAGAATATCTCTTTAATAAAGAAGTGGGTCAATTCATTATTGATAATTTGTATAAAGACGGCGAATTATTCAGTTGGCAAGAAAAATTGAAAAATGCAACCGGGAAAGAATTTGATGTTGACGGATACTTTAACAGTAAAGGGTATAGAATTAATTAGAAGATATGATTTTGTTTATACTTTCTTTTAATTTTGGTAAATCGTCAACGATTGTCAGCCAAACTTTTTCAATATCTACTCCAAAATAATCATGAATAAGTTTATCTCTCATACCGGCAATATCTCTCCAAGGAATTACCTGGTTTTCTTTTTTTAATTTATTAGAAATCTTTTTAACCGCTTCCCCAATAATTTCCAATTTTCTAATTACAGCATCTTGCATCATTTCATTCTCAATAAAACCTTGTTCGCTAACATTTGAAGTGTATAGTTGTATTTTGTTAATTGAATCAACAATGTGTAGTAAATATAATTTATCTTTAGGCATGGTAAATAACTTTCGCTTCTTTTATTATGTTCTGTTTTATATAGGGAGATATCGAAGCTTCCGTTAGAAGATCAACTTTCTTTCCAATTATTTCGGATAACTCTCTTTCAATCTTTACTAAAGTCAAAAGGCTTATTTTTTTAGAAAAGTCGATTATCAAATCAACATCACTTTCGGGTGTATTTTTCCCATACAATCTTGAGCCAAATAATCGAAGAGAAGAAACATTGTAATTTTCACAAAGCTCTTTAATCTTGTCGTTATTTTTTTCAATTTCAGACATATTCCATAAATCAAATTTAATACTAACTTAAATGAGAAAAAATCTTCATAATTGTATATTGAATTTAATCTAAAATAAGGAAATAAAATGAATAAAGTATTAATGGGAATCTTGTCAGCAATTGTGGTTTTTTTGTTTTCAACATCCTGCACTAAACCGGTAAAAAAGGAAAGTGAAACCGGCAATGTAATTTTTCTTCATCCCGATGGAACAGGTGCAACAAGCTGGCACGCTGCAAGAATTTTAAATTACGGACCGGACGGATATTTGAACTGGGATCGCTTATCAAATATGGCTTTGTACAGAAGCCACATGAAAGATTGTTTGACAGCATCGTCCCAAGGTGGTGCTACAATTCATGCATACGGTGTAAAAGTTAGAAAAGATTCTTACGGTTTAGATAAAACAGATGAAATTACAGCAGCCTCCGGCAAAAAGATGAGCATAATGGAAGAAGCTATTGAAGCCGGAATGAAAACAGCACTTATAAATTCCGGTAGTATTATCGAACCAGGAACAGGGTGCTTTGTTGCCAGTTCGGAATCGAGAGGCAACCATGAAGACATCACAAAGCAAATAGTTGAATCCGGTGTTGATATTATTTTATCCGGCGGTGAGGAATGGCTGCTACCTCAAGACGTTAAAGGTGTTCATTGCGAAGGACAAAGAACAGACGGGTTGAACTTGATTGAATATTTAAGAGAAAAGGGATATTCAATTGTTTATAACAGAACAGACTTATTAAGTACACCCGCGACAACTGAAAAGTTATTCGGTGTGTTTTCAGAAGGTCATACTTTTAATGATAAGACTGAAGAGTTTTTGCAAGAAAATAATTTACCTTTATATGATAAAGAAGCACCGACTATTGGTGAAATGACAAAAATAGCTTTGGATATTTTAAATTCATCCGGCAAACAATTTTTTGCTGTGATTGAAGAAGAGGCAACCGACAATTTTGCGAATAGGAACAATGCAAGCGGTCTTGTTGAAGCAGTAAAAAGGAGCGATGATGCAATTGGTGTAATTGGAAGCTTTATTGATTCAAATCCGAACACGCTTTTAATTATGGCTGCAGACAGTGAAGCGGGCGGGCTAGACTTGCTAGGTAGTGTTTACACAGAAGTGGAACCTGGGTTTAAATTACCTGCTACAGATGTAAACGGAGCTCCGTACGATGGTATTAATGGTAAAGAAACCGCAGCTTGGAATTCTAAGCCGGATCAATTTGGAAATAATTTGCCTTTTGCTTTTACATGGGCAACTCATGGTGATGCTTACGGTGCTGTGATTGCAAAAGGACACGGACTTAATTCCGAAATGGTAACAGGACTTTTAGATAATACAGATATTTACAAAATTATGTACAAAACTCTTTTCGGCAAAACTGTACAATAATCTTTTCTTAATCTTATTCTTACTCGAAAAGGATAAAGATTAAGAGTACGATTATGATTAAGAAATTAAATCTTATCTGATACAACCATTTCCCCAATATATTGGTCAAAAATGTTATCACTCATTAAGTTGGGGCAAAAATGTTCAGAAATTATTTCCTTATTGCGTTAAGAAATCTTTCACGTCAAAAATTATACTCTCTCATCAACATTCTCGGTTTGGCTGTTGGACTAGCTTGCACAATTCTTATTTATTTATGGGTTAATGATGAGTTGAGTTACGATAAATTCCATGAAAATGGAGAAAATATTTACCGCGTTGTGGAAAACCAATTTTATGCAGGAGGTGAAATTTTTCCTGTCGCTGTTACACCCGACCCAATTGGTCAAGCTTTGGTAGACCAATATCCCGAAGTAGAAAAATCAGTGCGCTTTGCAGGCAGAACGAGAAATGTTAGGTATAAAGATAAAATTTACAGTGAGGAGTTATTATTTGCTTCCCCCTCCATTTTTGATGTATTTACTTTTCCTCTTTTAAAGGGCGACAAAGAAAAAGTTTTAAGCGATTTATACTCAGTTGTAATTGGAGAAAATACAGCTCTAAAATATTTTGGAGACGAAGATCCGGTAGGGAAGCAATTATCTGTCGGCGATTTTGATGTGACGGTTACAGGTGTTATGAAAACAGTTCCATCTAACTCTCATTTGAAATTTGATATTGCTATCCCGTTCAAACTATTTGAAAAAGAGGGACGAACACTTGGCAAATGGGGAAATAATTCTTACTATACTTATGTATCGCTTATTGAAAATGCTGACTTAAATTTAGCTAATGAAAAAATAAAAAATATCATAAAAGAGAATAATGAAGGATCGGTTACCGAAATTTATTTACAGCCTCTTTACGATATTCATTTATATTCAGGCAATAAGTTTACCGCAGATATTCAGGGACACGGAGACATTGTTCACGTAAATACCTTTTCTATTATTGCTCTTTTTGTACTGCTTATTGCGTGTATTAATTTTATGAATTTGTCAACTGCACGTTCGTCAAAGCGAGCGCGAGAAGTAGGGATGAGAAAAGTTGTCGGGGCATACCGTCACCAAATTATTCGCCAGTTTTTTATTGAATCAATTGTTACTGCTTTTATATCACTCTTTTTCTCAATTTTGATTGTTTATTTGGTGCTCCCTTTCTTCAATGATCTTTCAGGGAAAGAAATTTTATTCAGTCAAGTAAGTGCAAATATGTTTTTGATATTTTTTGCTTTGGCGTTCGTTACAGGAATAATTTCGGGTGTTTATCCTGCGTTGTATCTTTCCTCATTTAAGCCGTCGAAAGTTCTAAAGAATGCAGATAGTGCATCTAAAGGCGGATCAGTTTTCAGAAAGACATTGGTGATTTTACAGTATTCACTTTCAATTATTTTGATTATTTCCACAATTACTGTTTTTAATCAATTAGAATATATGCAGAATAAAAAACTTGGAATGAATAAAGAAAACATAGTTTATTTTATGATTAACGACGATGTTGAAAGTAAAAGAGAAACATTGAAATTAGAGATGCTAAAAAACCCGAATATCTTATCATTAACTACTTCAGGAAATATTCCGACATATTACGGAAACTCAACTTCCAGTTTCGATTGGGACGGCAAAAATCCTGACGATAAAGTTTTGATGCATTTTACAAGCATTGATGAAGATTATGTAGAAACATTCGACGTAGAAATGGCTCACGGAAGATTCTATGAGAAAAACCGTTTGTCGGATTCGTCCAGTATTGTAATTAATCAAGCCGCGTTAAAAATCATAGGTTACGAAGATCCTATCGGAAAAAGATTACATATGTGGGGAGATGATTTTACAATTATTGGAGTTACAAAAGATTTTCATTTCAAAAAACTAAATAAGAAAATTGAGCCGTTGGTGCTGAGATTATTCAAGGACTGGAACGATGTGATGTTTGCTAAAATTTCGGGAAACAATGTTTCGCAAACATTGAACTTCATTGAAAGTACATATAAAGAATTCGCCACCGAAGATCCGTTTGAGTATACTTTTCTTGAGGAAAGTTTTGACAAACTTTACCGTGCGGAAATGAGATTAGGTAAACTGTTCACTTCATTTTCAATTCTTGCAATTATGATTTCGTGTCTGGGCTTGTTTGGGCTTGCATCATTTATGGCTGAAAAGAGAACAAAAGAAATCGGCGTTCGTAAAGTACTTGGCGCAACAATAGCAAATTTAACAATGCTTCTTTCAAAAGAATTTACTAAATGGGTAATTCTGTCGAACATTGTCGCTTGGCCGGCGGCGTATTATTTCATGAATCAGTGGCTGCTTGACTTTGCTTACAGAATCGAATTTCCTTTATGGGTGATGCCTTTGGCAGGTATTGCAGCGCTTGTTATTGCGTTGCTTACGGTTTCGTTTCAAACGGTGAAAGCTTCGTTATCAAATCCAATTAAAGCTATTAAATATGAATAGACATGTGGCGCAGATTTGAAATCTGCGTACAAATTATTGGTTGAAATAATGATTTCAAAAAAGGGTGGGAGTAATAATGTTAAGTCATTTTTTGAAGATCGCATTAAGAAACTTAAATAAACACAGAACTTATTCATTTATAAATGTTGCCGGATTGGCAATCGGTATGGCATGTTCAATATTAATTCTATTGTGGATTAATGATGAACTAAGTTTCGATCAATACCATAAAAACATAGATGATCTTTACAGAGTTGAACAGAATCAATTTTATGCAGAAGGTGAATTTCATGTTTATGTTACACCTTATCCTTCTGCCCCGGTTTGGAAAAGTGAAATACCGGAAGTAGAGAAAGCTGCACGCACGTCGTGGCCAACAGAAACGTTATTTAGATATAATGATAATTCTTTCATTGAAAAAGACCATTATTTTATTGACCCCGAATATTTCGACATGTTCTCTGTGGAAATACTTCAGGGAAATATAAATGACTATAAGGAAAATTTATTCTCAATAATTATTTCAGAAAAAATTGCTGATAAATTTTTCGGTAATAAAAATCCGATTGGAAAAACTATCACGGTCAATAATGAATATGATGTAAGCGTTGTTGCAGTATTTAGAGATATTCCTCCAAACTCAACAGACAAATTTGGGTCAGCAATACCGTTTAACATTCAGGAAAAACATGGCCGCTGGAGTGAACATTGGGGTTCTAATTCTATCAGAACTTACGTACAGTTAGTGCCCGGTTCATCGATTAGTGAAGTAAATAAAAAGTTAACAGAAGTCGTGCACAAAAATGATCCCGAGACAGACAGACTGTTTGAAGTTTTTCCTTATAAAGATATTCACTTAAAAGCTTATGGCGGATTTAAAGATACAGGTGGTAGAATGAAAAGCCTTTATATTTTTGGCATCATAGCAGCGTTTGTTCTTTTGATAGCATGTATCAATTTTATGAACTTATCTACTGCTAAATCTGCAAACAGGGCAAAAGAAATTGGGATGAGAAAAGTTATAGGCGCAAACAGAGTTGGTATCATTAGACAATTTTACGGTGAATCAATTTTAATGTCTTTAATTGGATTATTGTTTGCGCTTGTGCTTGTATCTCTTTTATTAAACCCGTTTAACGAGCTTTCCGGAAAAGAAATTTCTTTTGAAGTTTTTACAAACGCGGAATTTATTGTTGGTTTATTGGTAATTACGTTATTCACAGGATTTGTTGCTGGTACTTATCCAGCTATATTTCTTTCCAAATTTGTTCCGGTTAAGGTATTAAAAGGTGAATTGAAATTCGGTGCGAAAAGTTCTCTTTTCAGAAGAATTTTAGTTGTGTCGCAGTTTGCAATATCAATTGTGTTGATAGTCGGAACAATTATAATCTTCAAACAGCTTGATTATATGCGAAACAAAAGTCTTGGGTTTGATAAAGAACAGATGCTTTATATTTATTTGAGAGGAGATGACCTTCGATCAAAATATGAAAGTGTTAAAAATGTTTTAGAAAATACTTCCGGGGTTGTGAGCATATCCGGTTCGCAGAGTTCTCCGGGAACAATTAACAGTAATTCCGGTGGTGCAGATTGGGACGGCAAAGATCCGGAATTAAAAGTGCTTGTATCCAACACTTCAATAGATTTCAATTTTGTTGAAACAATGAAAATCGAAATACTTGAGGGGAGATCCTTTTCAAAAGAGTATAGCGGTGATCTTTTGAGTGAAAGTGATTCGATTGATTTCGGTAACTTTCTAATAAACGAAGAGATGGCGAGAATAATGGGCGGCGGATCAATGGTTGGTAAGCGTCTCGATTTTGTTGGTGTAAAAGGAACAATAGTTGGAGTTATGAAAGATTTTCATTTTGCAAAAATGTACTTAGAAATTCCGCCATTGGCTCTTTATATTTATAAACCTCATATAAGCAATGTTGTAATAAGAATTGCGCCTGGTAATATTCCCCAAACAATGGATGCATTACAAGAGAAGTGGGCATCGATTGCGCCAAACCATCCTTTTGATTACAAATTTGTTGATGAAGAATACGATAAACTTTACAGATCTGAAGAAAGAATGTTCGACTTGATAAAATACTTTTCGATTCTGGCAATTGTAATTGCTTGTTTGGGTCTGTTTGGTTTAGCTTCGTTCACAGCTGAACAAAAGAAAAAGGAACTTGGAATTAGAAAAGTACTTGGTGCAACGGAAGCGAACTTGACATTATTGCTTTGCAGAGAATTTTTCTACCTTGTTGTAATCTCAAATTTGATTGCATGGCCTATTGCGTTTTATGTGGCTACAAAATGGCTTCAAGAATTTGCTTATAAAATTGATATGCCTTATGAAGTATTTGCTTTATCTGGATTGCTCGCAATAGTCGTAGCAACAATTACCGTTGGATATCAAGCATTAAAGGCTGCCTTTAGTAATCCGATAGAATCAATTAAATATGAATAAGTATTGTAACACAGACTGTCTGCGCTACATTTGAAATCCCCACTTGAAAGCAATCTCTGATGTTACAAAAATCTCTGGGTGTTTCGAATAAATCAATGTCAGATTGAGCTTGTCGAAAACTGCCTAAAACTCTAAATATATTTTGATGATCCATCGCGGCGGACAGCATAACTATTTCAATTATTTAATTACAATCTCCCCATTGTTCGATTACAAACATTTTTGTACGTATCCGTACAACATTTATACAAATTAATCCTTAAATACCACATAAAACCAGATTTTTTGTCTTGTTTTTCGGCTCGATCTTTGTCCACAAAATAGAAATTAGGGATAGGGGACATGCTTAAGAATTACATTAACATTACTTTCCGCAATCTTGCAAAGAATAGAATATATTCATTAATAAATATTTTTGGTTTAGCCATTGGAATGACATGTTTTATCGTAATTGGGCTTTATGTTTTTAATGAACTCAGTTATGATAAATACCACAAAAATGCCGACAGAATTTATAGACTTGGTGTGACTCTAAATTTAAATGGGATTGTTTACGATGAGGCTTCCATTCCCTTTCCGGCTGCTGAAGTTTTGGAAGCAGACTATCCTGAAGTTGAAAACTCTTTCCGGCTTTTCAAAAGAACATTATTCCCATTAATAAAATACGGTGATAATAAGTTCAGCGAAGAGAGATTTTACTTTGCCGATAGCCCCATTTTTGAATTTATGGATTTTGAATTCGTTAAAGGAAATCCTGCCACTGCTTTAGAAGGAACCAATAGTGTGGTTATTACGGAATCAATTGCTGAGAAATATTTTGGTGAATCTGATCCAATGGGTAAAATTTTGCTTTATGAAAACAATAACGAGTTAATTGTAACAGGAGTTATTAAAGACATAAAACCAAACTCTCACTTCACTTTTGATTTTATGGCTTCTTTGGATTTTATGATGAAGGGCTGGGACGAAGCATGGGGAACTGACGGAAGACACAGAAGATGGCTTTGGACAGGAGCGTGGACTTATCTTTTATTAAACGATAAAGAATCAGCTGCCGGACTTGCTCAAAAGTTTCCGGACTTTATTGATAAATATTTTCCTGAAAGATATAAAACCGGATCAACACTGAATTTGGTGCCGGTAACCGATATTCATTTATATTCTAATCTTGCAAATGAATTGGAACAAAATAGCAGCGTATTATATGTATATATTTTTGCTACGGTAGCTGTATTTATACTTTTTATAGCATGTATCAATTTTATTAACCTATCAATTGCACAATCAAACAACAGGGCAAAAGAAGTTGGGGTACGCAAGGTATTGGGGGCCTATAAACCTCAACTTATATTTCAATTTCTTGGTGAAACAGTTATCTCAAGCGTGCTTGCAACATTGCTTGCTTTGGTTTTGGTTGAATTGATTACTCCGCTTTTTAGTGAAATAGTTGAAAAGCCTTTAAGCATTGGTTTATATGATAACTATTGGGGCATATTTGTTATTTGTTTAATAGCTGTTGCTGTCGGATTAGTTTCAGGAATTTTCCCGGCATTGTTTTTATCAAATTTCAGCCCTGTTAAAATTTTTAAACAATCATTTGGCTTAAATTTTTCATACGAATTTTTGAGAAAATCTTTGGTTACTCTTCAGTTTACCATTTCAATATTTTTGATGATTGCTATTGGTGTGATTTATCAGCAGATGGAATACATCAACAGTAAAGAACTTGGTTTTGAAAAAGAGAAAGTGCTGTTTGTGAAATCGAGAAATGATGTTGATAAAAAATTTGACGCACTTAGAAATGAGTGGTTGAAAAACAATAATATTATTAGTGTTTCTGCAACTACAGACATCCCGGGAAGGGGCACAAATTCTATCCGATTTGTGCCGGAAGGATTTTCAGAAGATGATCCGTTGATGTTCCCGATAAGTCAAGTTAGCCATGATTTTTTCGAGACACTGGAAATTGATTTTGTTGAAGGGCGCAGTTTTTCGCGTGAGTTCCCATCCGACTTGGATGAAGCATTTATTCTAAATAAGAAAACACTTGAAAATATTGGCTGGAAAGTTAATGAGGTAATAGGCAAAAAGTTTGAAATGTTTGAAGGCGGGAAAAATACAATTGGAATGTCGGGATATGTTGTTGGTATTGTTGACGATTATCATTACGAATCTTTGCATTCGGAAGTTAAACCGCTTGTAATAACCTTAACTGATAATTTCACATATTATGTTGTTCGTCTTGGTGAGGGGGACTTATCTTCACAAATCAAATATGTAGAAAATGTTTGGGCTGAGTTTTCACCACAGTGGCCTTTTGAATTTTTCTTTTTGGATAAAGATCTGGAACAATCTTATAACAATGATAAACGGCTCGGAAAGCTTATTAATTACTTTGCAGTAATAGCAGTATTTGTTGCCTGCATGGGATTATTCGGATTGGCGACTTATGCTGCTGAAAAAAGGGTTAAAGAAGTCGGTATCAGGAAAGTATTGGGTGCTTCATCATTTAGTATCGTAAAATTGCTTTCATCGGATTTTACGAAATTAGTTTTATCTGCGAATCTTATAGCATGGCCTATTGCTTATTATGTTATGAGCAAGTGGCTCGAAGAATTTGCTTTTAGAATTAGTCTTGGTTTTGAAGTTTTTATTGTAGCTTCGATTACTACGTTAATCTTGGCAGTTATAACTGTTAGTTATCAAGCCATGAAAGCCGCATTATCTAACCCTATTGATACGCTTAAGTATGAATGAATATATTTGCGGTGCATACAGTCAGTCTAAGTTGTTTTTTCAAAAAATATTTAAAGGAATGTTTTAAAATGAAATTTACTTTTATTCTATTACTGATATTATCTACAAATTTAATATTTAGCCAAACAGAATTACAAGAAGATAAAAAAGAATTACTTGACGTTTTTGTTGGTGAATGGGAAGGAACAGCAACAGCATTCTTCGAGAGAGAACCCGAGCGTGAAAATAGAATCGAAGAAATATCAATGGTGTGCAAAAAAATATTAAAAGGAAATTACATTCGGTGTGAATCGAAATGGACAAACACAAAAAATGGTAGAGTGAGAGATTTAGTAATTTATTGGAATTATGATAGACGTTCTGACAATTACGATATTTTGTTTCTGTACGATAATTGGCCCGGTAAAGTTAATTACAAGCTTGAGTATGACAAAGAAGCAACAAAGTTAACAGGAGGAGATACGTTTACAGCTTCTGGAAATATTCCCGCGGAAGAAAAAGTTGAATGGGTATTTTCTGATAACGGCAACGAAATAATAAGTAGAGAATTCAATCATTACGAAACCGATCCAGATGATTATTGGGCAAAGAGTTTTGAATTTGTCTTAGAAAGAAAGTAGTAATCAAAATTACACCTACCCGCTTTGAATCCTCATAGTTGTAATGATTATGAGGATTTTTTATATAATTGAACTTTTCAAAAAACAATCCGTCTATTAATTCCAGTTTCCGGAAAATATCCGGAGTTTTATTTGTATATTTGTTCTGGTTTACAGAAGAAAAAGGCATAAAAATGAAATTTCTTTCAAGAAAAGAAGAATTGGTATTACTAACTATCTGGAAATTATCGGATAATGCTTACGGAGTTACCATAAGAGAGCAAATCTCAAAGACTACAGAAAAATACTGGTCGATCGGAGCTATTTACGATGTACTCGACCGGCTGGAAACCAAAGGGATGGTGTCGACATTTATCAGCGGCCCGGTATCCGAAAGAGGAGGCAAAGCAAAACGGTATTACCTCATCACTAAAAAAGGAAGAGACATGCTGATGGAAATGAAAAAATTGGAAGAATCAATTTGGTCCGATCTGCCGCAATTATTAATCAGCAAAAAGTAAAATGAAAACAAGCATTCCTAAAATAGGTCAGTGGATATTAAATAAGTCGGCTTATTATAAAAACAAAAATTTTATTATTGGCGATATCATCGAGACGTATGACTATATCCGCGGAAAGAATAGCAGACTGAAAGCTGATCTATGGTTTTGGAGCGAGGTAATTTCTTCAATACCGGGATTTATCAATAATTTTTTTTACTGGGGGGCTATCATGTTTTATAATTATCTAAAAGTGTTTTTTAGAAATATTTTGAGATACAAATCTCAATCGTTTATAAATCTTCTCGGACTTTCATTGGGTTTTATTTGTTTTACTCTTATTGCTTTCTATGTAACATTTCACTTTAGTTTTGATGAGTTCCATAAAAACAAAGAAAACATTTACAGGCTTGCCACACCAACCATAGCCAAAGTGCCGGATTTGTGGGCTCCCCATTTAAAAGATTCATTTCCGGAGATCAAAGAATTTGTAAGATTGCAAATATTTGGCGAAGTATTAGTCGAGCAGTCTGATAAAAAATTCTATCAAAATAATGGATTTTATGCCGATTCAGGTTTTTTTAAAGTTTTCTCTTTTAATCTTCTTAAAGGAAATGAAAATACAGTGCTTGTAAATCCGTTTTCTGTTGTGATCACAGAAGAACTCTCAAAAAAATTATTTGGTGATGAAAATCCGATTGGTAAAACTTTGGTAATGAATTTAGGGGAAGGTAAACAGCCTTATAATATTACGGGGCTTATTGAAGATTGCCCACCTAACTCACACTTCAAATATTCATTTTTTGTTTCGCAATCTTCAAACAATGCGAGATGGCTAAACAATTGGAGATGGGAACAGTTCTATACTTATTTCTTATTGCAGGAAAACATTAATAAAGGTGAATTGGAAAAAAAATACTCCGAATCGATTGATAATAAAATTGATGACCCGACTTTTCAGCATACAATATCACTTCAGAAATTAACCGATATTCATTTACAATCAAATCTCCATAGAGAAATTGAGCCAAACCAAAATATTTCAACTATATATTTATTCTCAATTATAGCTCTGTTAATATTGACAATTGCAATAATTAATTATATCAATATTTCAAGTACTCAAGCTATTAATCGTGGTAGAGAAGTTGGTGTACGCAAATCCATTGGAGCCGAAAGAATTCAACTAACAATGCAGTTTATTACAGAATCGTTAATATTCATCGTTGTTGTATTCTTCATTTCTTTAGTAGCCGCTTACTTTTTGATTCCGATCGTTAACACGTTGTTTGGAGTTATATTGGTTGGAAATTTCTGGGATAACCGAACATTGATTGCGGCAATATTTTTAATTGCAATTTTAACCGGTGTTTTGAACGGTATTTATCCTTCCCTTTTACTAAGTAGAGCAATTCCGACGAGAGTGTTAAAAGGGAATTTCGATTTATCAAACAAAGTTTATTTCAGAAAATCGATGGTGATTTTTCAATTCGCTATCTCTGCTTTTCTCATCATTTCTTCGATGTTTATCTACAATCAAATGAAATTTATTACTAATAAATCGCTTGGGTTTAATAATGATCAGGTTGTTTCGTTCGAAATCCGTTCTGAAAAAATGAGCGAAAAGATCAGTGCATTTAAGAATGAATTGCTTGCAAATTCAAATATCACAAGTGTGAGCTTAACTTCAAATTTACCTGGTGGAAGTGATTGGGGAATTCCGATTAAAGCTGAAGGTTTCAAAGATGAAGATGTGCCGAATATTAGGATGCTGGTTGTTGACCATGACTTTCTTAAAAACTATGAAATAGAAATTGCCGAAGGAAGAGGATTCGATAAAAGCTTTGCGACAGATAGATCATCATACATAATAAATGAAACTGCCGCAAAGGCATTTAATTGGGAAAATCCTTTGAATAAAAAAATTGCAATACCAGCGGTTAACAGGGATTGGGGCGAAATAGTTGGCGTAATTAAAGATTTTCATTTCCATTCGCTTCATGAAAAAATTAGCCCGCTTATGCTTTTCATTCCACCGGAGAATTGGTTTTCGAAAGTATCCGTAAAAGTTAAGTCGGCAAATATTTCAAATACTATGTCGTTCATTGAAGAGAAGTGGAAAAAGTTTGAGCAGGAACATCCGTTTAAATTTACTTTTATGGACGAATATTTCAGCAGTCTTTATGATGCCGATAATAGAAGCATGAAACTGGTTACTTACGCAACTATAATCGCAATTATAATTTCATGTCTTGGTCTTTACGCGTTGATAAGTTACACAATCTCAATAAAAACAAAAGAGATTGGAATCAGAAAAGTATTGGGCGCAAAAGTTGCCGATATAATAATGCTGATTTCCAAAGAGTTTATAATTCTTCTTATTATTGCAAATTTAATTGCGTGGCCGGTATCATATTATTTTATCTCTGATTGGTTACAAGATTATGCATACAGAATTGATATAAACATGGTGGTATTTTTATTGGGAAGCGTATCCGGATTACTAATAGCTTTCGCAGTGATCTTTCAGAAAGTAGTTAAAGCAAGTCTTTCAAACCCTGTAAAAAGTTTAAGAACAGAATAAAAATGAAAACTCGACTACCAAGAATCGGAACATACATTTTAGAAAAAGCGGCTTACTACAAGAACAGAGATTATATTCTAGGGGATACTGAGGAGACGTTTAAAAACATTTCGAAGTCAGAGAATACCTTTAAAGCCAATCTTTGGTTCTGGAGTGAAGTAATTTATTGCTTACCTGGATTTTTACGAAACAACATTTATTGGGGGATAATAATGTTTTCAAACTATATAAAAATAGCTTTCAGAAATCTTGTAAAATATAAGAGCTTTTCATTCATTAATTTAAGCGGGTTGGCAATGGGACTGGCTTGTTCAATTTTAATATTGTTATATGTTACCGATGAATTGAGCTACGACAGATTTCATTCAAAAGGTGAAAGCTTATACCGGGTAGTAAAAGATCACATCTACGGCGGTGGAAATATTTTGCCTGTAGCAGTTACACCTGCAGCACTTGGTCCGGTACTTAAAGTGGAGTTCCCCGAAATAGTTGATGCGACAAGAATAAAATACTTTAGAAGAACAATAATGAAAGAAGATAATTTTTATTCTGAAAAACTCTTATATGCCGACCCTTCTTTTCTTGATATGTTCACAATCCCTTTGATTATGGGAGATAAGTCTGAAGTATTAAACGACCCTTTTTCTATTTTGCTGTCGGAAACTTTGGCCAAAAAACTATTTGGAAATAAAAATCCGGTTGAAAAAAATCTGTTAATCGATAATAAGCTTAATCTACAAGTAACTGGCGTGTTTAAAGATATTCCCAAAAACTCTCACTTGCAATTTGATGCTATTGTACCTTTCGTATTGAATGAAGAAGACGGGCTTGATTTAAATAATTGGGGAAGAAGCGCATACTATACTTATGTTCGATTAAAGCATGGTGTAGCTCCCGAAACAGTTAATGAAAAAATTAAAGATATAATAAATAAGCATAGAGACGATGCTGAGATTGAAGTTTATTTACAGCCGATGTTTGATATTCATTTGTATTCCGGGTCCAAATTTGCTGCTGATTTAACAGGACATGGCGACATTGAGTATGTTAATATTTTTTCCTTAATAGCAATATTTGTTGTGATTATAGCTTGTATAAACTTTATGAATCTTTCAACAGCACGTTCATTTAATAGAGCTAAAGAGGTTAGCTTAAGAAAAGTTGTTGGCGGAGTTCGTTCACAAATTATATGGCAATTCTTTATTGAATCAATATTGATGGCTTTGATTTCGCTTATGTTTTCTTTGATGCTGGTGTATTTTCTTTTGCCGGAATTTAATGGATTATCCGGAAAGGAAATCAAATTTTGGGAAATTGATTCAACCATTTTAATAGCATTTCTATTGATTGGAATAACTACAGGGGTTTTATCGGGAAGTTACCCTGCATTTTTTCTTTCTTCCTTTAAGCCTGCAAAAATTTTGAAAGGAAGTTATACATCCGGCACAAGTGGATCGCTTTTGAGAAAAGTATTGGTTGTTGCACAGTTTTCCATGTCTGTCATTTTGATTATTGGAACAGTCGTCGTATTCAGTCAGCTTAAATTTATTCAAAACAAAAATCTGGGCTTTCAAAAAGAAAACATAGTCCATGTTCCCATTGATGATGTTATAAAATCTAACATTGATGTTGTGAAACAGAAATTGTTAGAACAACCTGAGATTTTATCCGCTTCTATATCACATGATTTGCCAATTAATTATGGTGGTTACGGCTCTTCTGGAATTGAGTGGGAAGGAAAGAACCCGGAAGACGATATTATTATGAACTTTGCAAAAGTAGATGAAGATTATTTGAGCACGTTTAATATCAAATTGGTACAAGGAAGATTTTTTTCAAAAGAGTTTAGCACAGATTCTAGTGCGGTTGTAATTAATGAAACGGCACTTAAGATGATGGGTTTGGCAGATCCACTCGGTAAGAAAATTACTATGTGGGGAGACGAGCTCACAATAATCGGAATAGTGAAAGATATTCATTACAAAAAACTGGATGCCGTAAGCGGGCCTCTTGTTTTAAGATATATGTCCGATTGGAGTAATCTCCTTTTTTTAAAAATATCTCCCAACAATGTAAACAATACAATAGATTACGTAGAAAATGTTTTAAGCGACTTAGGCACTCAAGTGCCTTTCAGATATACATTTTTTGATGAAGATATAGACCAGCTTTATAAATCAGAACAAAGGATGGGCAAACTATTTACTTATTTTTCCATTATTGCAATCATAATTTCGTGTCTCGGGCTGTTTGGGCTGTCGTCTTTTATGGCAGAAAGAAGAGCAAAAGAAATCGGAATTAGAAAAGTATTAGGAGCTACATCGACTAATTTAACATATCTTTTAACATCTGAGTTTACAAAGTGGGTAATTATAGCAAACATCATATCATGGCCAATTGCTTATTATTTCATGGAGGAATGGCTGCAGGAATTTGCTTATAGAATTGATATTTCTTTCTGGATTTTTCCAATTTCATGTATTGGAACTTTATTCATTGCATTTGCCACTGTTGCTTACCAAACAATAAGGGCGGCAAACTTGAATCCAATTGATTCTATAAAATATGAATAATGATAGTAGGGTTGATTTCAATATTTTTTTGAACTCAGAATAATGAACAGCGATTAGCAATTTTAGATTTAAAAAAAATGACAACATAGAATAAACCAGTAAAATCAATTTATCACTGATTCATAGATTAGCCTTTTATATCCAAAATCTGCAATATGATGTTTATCTGGTTTTGTAGTTTATGATACCCTGCCTTCATTAATATCAAAATCTTTCTCAATCCTTTTTTTGATCTTACCCGTACCCATAATTATGAGATGATCATTCAACTCGATAATAGTCCCTGCTGATGGATTCTTAATCAATTCAGTTTCGCCGTTTTTGTCTTTTGCTAATCCCAAAAATATTCCATTGTAATCATTTTTTATTTTAAAGAAAGCATCCAAACAATCGCAATTTAGGAAAGGATTTTTTTTTTTTATTATTTATTCCATAATATCGCATTCGTTTTCAGAAGCAGAAGTTGACATTAATTCTTCAGTGTAATTACCAACGTCAGGTTCGAAAATAAAACTCGCAACCATTTTGGAAGCAATTCCGTCTTTGCTTACCGCTTTATTAACGCCAGCAGATGCGAAAGTTTCTTTAAGATTAGCGTCATCAATTAAAACAACAATATTGCACGTTGGATATACCTTCTTAAATTTTATCACATAAATTAATGTTTCGGAGTCCTCTTTAAAATTCACAAATAGCGTTGAGGCCTCTTTGATATTAACTTTTTCGAACGCTTCAAAATTTTCGTAGTCTGCAAAAAGCGCAAAAACATTTTCCTTAAACAGGTCTTTAATCAGTTCAATATCATTTTTATTATTTGTTACAATTGCAACACTCTTGTTTGCTTGTACTATCTGGCTTATGACTTTATGGTTAAAATCGTTCCAGCCGATTATCACAACGTGATTTTTATACTTTGTTCCGTAGTGTCCCAATTTTCTCTTTTCCTTTATATCTGTTATAGTATTTGAAAACTTGCCGATTAATAAACCAAGCAGTCCAAGGCTGCCGATAATATAAATATATCCTATAATTTTTCCGAAAGGTGTAACAGGAAACATATCACCATAGCCAACAGTTGTTAACGATACGAACATGTACCAAATGGCATCGGTCATTGTTTTAATGCTTGAATTTTTATCCGCTTTCTCAAGCTCAACAAGAGTGTAATTCAGCAGTAAAATTATACCAATGGTTACGGCTGTTGAAAAAATTTCTTTCCAATTTTTTTTGACGATGGTTGATAAACTCATTTTAATAAATGTCCCAATTGCCGTCTAAATAATATCTATACAAAACCGGATTGTGAATCGTGTTTACCTCAATAGAATCGACTTCAAAATTATAAATATTTTTTCCGAAAGAAGTAATTAATTTCATTGCTTCGTTATTGAGCCATTTTAATTCGATACCCTCGAAAGTTATGCTTTGCAATTTATTCAATATTTTATTTTTTTCCACAGATTTTGAGCCGATAATCCAACCCCATTCGCCCATTGTTAAAATTTGATTATGAATGGGTACTGTATTGTATCCCGCTTTATTCATCGATAGTTCGATGCACTTGAATGCTTTTGTTGCGTAATAAGGACTTCCGGCTTGTGTAATTATAAATCCATTCGGACGCAAAAGCCTTCCGAGCTTTTTATAATATTCGTAAGTGTACATTCTACCTATTTCGACTGAACGCGGATCAGGAAGGTCGATAATAATAACATCGTAAAACTGTTTTAAATCATCAACGAAAGTAAAAGCATCTTCGTTAACGATGTTAACCTTTTTATTCAACAAAGATCCTTCGTTCATTTTAAGTAAGACTGAATTCGTCTTTGCCATTTCTGTTATTGCCGGATCGATATCAACTAAAGTTATGGTTTTAACTTCATCGTATTTTAGAATTTCACGCGCGGCACAGCCGTCTCCCCCGCCGAGAACCAAAATATCATGTGGTGTTTCGGATAAACTCATAACCGGGTGAACAATCGGTTCGTGGTACATAATTTCGTCAAGCGTACTCAATTGTTGATTACCGTTTATATAGAGCCAATAGTCGTCTTTCCACTGTGTTAAAACAATTTTTTGATATTTGCTCTGTTCTGCATAAACAATTTTATCTTTGTACTTTAACTGTTCACCGTAAAGAATAATTGGTTCTGCAAAATATAGCCCAGCGGTCATCATTACAAAAATTGTAGCGGAACCAAAACTCAAGTAATATTTATTTTTTTTCGACAGACTTGAAGCAACCATTATTAAAAGTATTGAAGCCACAGAAAGATTGATAGCCCCTAGAATAAAGGGTGTGTAAGTGATGCCCAAATAAGGTAAGCCTACAAAAGCAAAAAACAATCCGCCGATAAGACTGCCGTAATAGTCGTTTTCTATTATTGACGAAACATTAAAGCGCAATTCTTCAAGTTCATCATTTAATCTAATTACAAGTGGAATCTCCATCCCGATTAAAATTCCGATTAAAATGCTGAGCGAATAAATTATTAGTCCGAGATAAACTGTGTAGGCAGAAACAACGTAAGTTAACAAAGGCGAAAACGAAACGAAGATTGATAAAATAAATTCAATTACAATAAATTTTATCAGCAGGCTAGTACTGAAATATTTGCTCAACCTACTTCCGAGTCCCATTGCGAAAAGCATTACCGAGACAATCATTGTCCATTGGAAAATTGAATCGCCAAGGAAATAAGTTGCGAGGGTTGATAAAATATATTCGGCAACAATGCCTGAAAGGCCTGTAGCAAAAATTGCAATCTTCAGTATTTGCGATCTTAATTTCAATTAGTTAACGAATTTCTTCGGGAGAATTTTTGAAATAAAAGATAGGCATTTTTATTACGAATTTTATAATCAAATACACGGTAGATTTTTTTATATACACCATGTAATGATTATTGCTCCACCAACGTATGCAAAAGCTTCGATGACAGCCACACCGTAATTTGGTTTTTCCTGGTTAACAAGTTCATCCGTTAGATTTCTGCCCGGCAATAAAATTTTGTCGGTTAAATATCTAACAACAGGTAGTAATAATAATCCGATAACCATGTCAATCAAAATATTTGTAAAGCTTTCTCCCCATGAAACAAAGTCGGGTGAAATTGCAAACCAAATTAATATACCAATGGAAATCAATGCGCCGGCAAAGCCGATACCAACTGCAACATTATCCTTTTCAATGTGTTCGTGTACGTCGTAAGGCGTAATCATATTGTAAACTAATGAAGCAACAATAAGCAGCACTTGACCAACAACCCAAAACACTAACGCAGTTAAAATTGATCCGCCCTGGCCTGTAAGTGCGCCGTGAATAACAAAGCCGGTTGCGATTGCACTAGCAGCTTCAATAATCCCGGTTCCGGCGTTTTTATCTTCAATAATTTCTTTTGTGACTGAAAACTTTCTTAAAATGATTTTATCATTAATTAAAATTGACAAATTAAGCAGGATGATTCCTAAAATTCCATAAGTAAAAATATCGATTATATCCTGAACGATACCGAGAGAAGGTCCAATAATCGCTGCACCGATTGTGAGCAACAAGCCAATAAAATAGCCGGTGTGCGCCAATGCGAAAGCGAAATTATCTTTCTCAACTAATTCATCCTGAACATTGAAATTTTTGTGAAACAACTGATAAACGAATTTACCGATTAAGAAAATTACAAAACAGCATGCTAAATAAACTAAGGCTGCTAAAACTTCATCAAATGTTGTAATCATCACTTCACTTAATTTTTGTTAAAAAATTTTTATTTACCGAATCCGCCGCCGCGCGAACGTGACGATGATCTTGAATTATATCTTGAGCCTGAACGGCTTGCACGCTGATTTACTTTTTGATTCCAGGTTGATCTCGGGTTTGTCTTTTTTGCAAAATTGCTTCTCGTACCGTAAGTGTTTTTTCCTGTTGAAGTTCTCGGCCCGTAGTACGGCGATCTTCCCCTGTATCTGTTGTCGTAAGTATTGTATGAAGTTCTGTACGCCGGGTAACTTCCGAAACCAAAGATGTCTCTCATCAAAGCGTACTGTCCGTAAAAAACCCAAAATGATCCGCCGCCGCTGTTGTTCCAGTATCCGTATCTCTGGTTACCAACGTAGTTTGAGTATCCCGGAGGGCTTGCAACTTTGTTTATTTTACCGTCGTTTGATTTTGAAACAATCACCATTCCGAGGTTTTCGATTTGCGCGTTGAAAAACCTTTTGTCCACTTCGTACCAGTCGGTTGTCTCATCGCTTAAGCCGCTGCTTGTTTCCCTGATAATTCTATACTTGTGCAGGTACTTTGAAAAGAATGTTCCCTGCTCGTCCATGTCGTACAAGATTATAGAAAATGAAGAGTCATTTTGAAATTGCTGGATGAAATTATCGACGGGTGTTTTCTTAAATTTTCTTCCGCCGCATCCGATGACAACCGAAATGGCGAGAATAAAAATTAATAAAATATTCTTTTTCATTTTATTCTTGTTTTAATTTGATGGTAATATATTTGAAATCTCAAACTCTTTAATTACTTGACCAAATGAAGCTTCAAACTCTTCTTCGCCCCATTGCTCAACGTTTAAAACATGTTTTTCATCTTCATCGTAAAAATCCCATGAAATGAATTTAGCCTCATCTTCGTCGGATTCTTTAAGGGAACCTACGCTTTCTGAATCGTAATAAAAAGTTATATTTTTATAAACGATCTTTTTCGGCGGACGATCATTTTTTAGAATGTATTCCGGCAAGTCTTCCTGCACCGATCGAACATTAACTTTATTCAGCACAGATAAAAATAGTCCGTCGTCATCTTCAACGCTTAAAAACTTTTCTTCTTCACCGCTGTTTATTTTATATTCTCTTGAGAAAAAATTATTTCCCCAGTCATATAAGAATTCTTCTTTTACAACCCAGGTTTTCAAATCATAATCGAAAACAAAACCTTTTCTTAAATCAGTAACTTTAATGTTAGTCGGATCGTAATTATTTTCTTCTTTTTTATCTTTCTTGAAAAAATCAAAAAGGCCCATTATTTTCTCGCAATTAAGTAGTAAACAAATCCGATGAGTACTGCAGTAATAACCGCTGCAATTACAAAACTAACAATCTTGTAGATAATTGTAAACGACCAAAATATAAGTAAAACGACAATAACAAATATTGCTGCTTTAAAGAAATTGAATTTTCTCACGTTCAGTTTAAATCTATTTTTAATTAGGTTTGTCACACTGAGCCAGTCGAAGTGTGAACATGTTTCGACAGGCTCAACATGACTTGTTATTTTTTCGAGCAGCTAAATTAGTTTTGACCGCCGCTTTTCATTTTAGCTTTCAAAGCTTCCAAAGCGCTTGAAGCTTTTACGGAGCTATCGTCGCCTAAAGCAGCATCAATTTCAGCGTCAACTGATTTTGCTTCATTAGCTATATCACCATAAGCTTCACCTAAAGCTTCCTGCTGTTCTACTTTTTCTTTCATTCTTTCAAGCATATTGATTGTGCTGCCGCTGTCAATCTTTGCCATTTGCTTATTTAGCTTTTGTGTTGCTGCACTCACTTTTGCTCTGGCTTTTAATGTTTTTAACTCATTTTCGTATTTGGAAATTTGTGATTTGAGTTTTTTAATGTTTTGGTCAAGCTGTGTAGTATTGTTTTCAAATTGATTCAAGTTTTTTGCCGCGACAGATGCTTCCTGAGTTGCTTCTTCTTTTTTTGCTAAAGCTTCACCGGCTAATCTATCGGCTTCGGAAGCATCAAATTCGCCTTTTTCAGCTTTTTGCAGAATCAAAATCGCTTTTTGCTCATAATTTGTTGCTTTGTTTTTAGCAGCGTTTAATTCATTTTTTGTTCTGATGACCATCGCTTTTACTTCTGCGTATGATTTAAGACTTTCGTCCAGATCTTTTTTGAGATCTCTGATTCCCTGCTCGGTTAATTTGATAGGATCTTCCAATTTATCAATAACGGCATGGGCTTCAGATTGTCCAACTTTAAATAATCTTCCAAAGATGCTCATGATATATCCTTTCCTTTATTTTAAAATTTTTATGCTTTTGAAAATTCAATTATTTTTCCGGAGTATTCCGAAAGAAGAAGAGAAAGTGAGTTTAGAGTTGCCTCAAGTTCGTTTAAATCCAAGTTTTCTAATTGAAGAGTGTCGCGGAAAATAACTGTTTTTCCCTCTTCGTCAAGTGCGAAAGCACCATGAATTATTTCTCTGTTTTTTTGTAAAAGGTTTTTGAAAATATTTACATTATCTCCAGAGATAGTGAACAAAGCTTGCTCTAATACTAGAATTGGATCTTCACAATCGATAATCATATTTGAAATACCAACTTCTTCTTTTTCTACAACAAATAGATCTTCCTCAGTGTCTTCCAGAACTATGTTGTATTCAAGCTCTAAAAGATATTCTTTCACTTTTTGGAAATAATTGCTCATAACTTTACCTCAAATTAATTGATATTTATGATTGCTTAAATTTTTAGACGCAGTAATTGGAAATAAATTCCAATATTTGTCGGATTTTAAATCAAAATATATAAGAAACTATGATAACATTAAGATAAAATATTGATTCGACAAATTAAAATTCAATGAAATTTATTATGTTTAATTAATTTTTTATTTCTTTGAACTTTCGAAAGAAATCAAACGTCTATATATTTGCATTTTCGAAAGAAATTGTTTGGGAACCCAATTATGAAAATATTCACAAAAAACGAAGAAATAGTATTGCTCGCAATTTATAATCTCGAGCCGAATGCATATTTGGTAACAATTAGAGAATATATTTTAGAGAATACTGAAAACGATTTATCGTTCGGCACTTTACATGTTTTGCTCAACAGGCTCGATAAATCAGGCTATATTGAAAATTATGTTGGAGAAGCAACTGCAAAACGCGGCGGTAAAGCAATTAAGTTTTTTTCTTTGACAGACTATGGATTAAACGCACTCAAAGAAATGCACAAAGTTAATAACGCATTGTGGGTAAATTTTATAAAAAATAATTCGTAGCCGATGAGTAATTCGAGTCTTCCCTTTTTGGGAAAAATACTACTGAAGAATTTTCTGGATTCCGAGGACGCCTATTTTTTGATTGGTGATCTTGAGGAAGTTTATACAGAAAAGAAAGATAGAAGCGGAACAATATCTGCTCAATCCTGGCTTTGGTTTCAAATTTTTAAATCGGTTCCGCCGATTATTATTGATAATCTTATTTGGAGCGTAAACATGTTTTTAAATTATATAAAATTAGCATACAGAAACATTTTAAAGAATAAAATTTATTCATTCATAAATATCACAGGGCTTTCAATTGGTTTAACCTGCTGTCTGATTATTTTCTTGTTCGTTAAATATGAATTGAGTTTCGATTCCTTTTATAAAAACTCTGACAGAATTTACAGAGTAAATACTAATGCTAAAAATCCGGATGGCGTTGAAAGAGAATCAAGTGTGCCGTTTCCTTTTGGGGAAGCTTTTAGAAATGAATTCCCTGAGGTTGGAACATTTACCCAATTGTTCGTAGTAACTGAAGCACAATTGGAAATTGAAGACGAAATATTTCTCCAGCAAAATATTATTTTCGCAGATTCAAATTTTTTAGATGTCTATGAAACAGAGTTTATTCTTGGAGACCAGAACAGCCTAATTGATAAGCCGGAAGCAGCAATTATAACAGAGTCAACGGCATTAAAACTTTACGGAAAAGAATCACCAATAGGAAAAAATTTTTCGATAGACAGACAATTGAATTTTACTGTTGCGGGTGTTGTTAAAGATGTTTCATCCAATACCCATCTGCCATATGAAATACTTATTTCAAGAAAAGCATTGACCGAAGATTTTGTTGGGTTTGATTTAACAAGCTGGAATATCAGTCATTCTGGAAACATGGCATATATTCTTTTAAATGAAAACCAAAGTTTTGATAACATTACTGCACGATTGGACGATTTCAAAAATAAGTACTTATCCGAAAGGGCTGCTAAAAGAAAAGAATATATTTTTCAGCCGATTAGGGAAATACACAACGATACAGAATACGGTACCGATAGCTTAACATACATTACAAGCATGGATTCCATAATCGTGTTTTCAGTAATCGGTATTCTCACTTTAGTTATCGCGAGTATAAATTTTGTAAATCTCTCTATTGCCCAATCAATAAAAAGGTCAAAAGAAGTTGGGATGCGCAAAGCAATTGGTGCAAACAGAATGCAGCTCATAAAACAATTTATGGGTGAAACATTTGTTTATACTCTTTGTTCATTTTTGATTTCAATCTTACTGACAAATATGCTGTTGCCTTACGCAGGTGATTTTCTCGGGATAAATGCAAAGTTGAGCATGTTTAATGATTGGAATATTATTCTTTATCTTGCAATAGTTTTGGTGATTGTGAACTTGCTAACCGGTTTTTATCCGTCAATAGTTTTATCCGGCTTTAATCCGGTTGAAGCCTTTAAGAATAAAATCACTGTGAAAAAGTCGAGTTCGTTTTCTCTGAGAAATAATCTGGTTGTATTTCAATTTGTTATCTCGCAAATATTAATTGTTAGCACCATTGTCGTGTCTTTTCAACTTGAGTATGTGAAAAGTAAAGATCTTGGTTTCAGCAAAGAGAAAATAATTACTGTAGCTTTGCCGGGTGTTGAGGCTTCCAAACTAAAAGTATTCAAAGAGCGGTTGTTGAATAATTCGAAAATATCTTCTGTGGCACTCAGTGGTGGCGCTCCGATTTCACCGATGCTTATTAATACTTACTTCAATAAAATACCAAAAGAAACAGAAGACAGAACGTTGGTAACCCTTAAGCCAATCGACGAACATTATTTGGAAACTTTCGGGATGGATTTAATAGCCGGAAGAAATTTCAGGCCTCTTGTTGAAGGAGACACACTTTACAAATTTATTGTGAATGAAAAGTTAATCAACAAATTGGGTTTCAATAACCCGCAGGATGCAGTTGGGCAGAAATTTCAATTCAGCAGAGTCCAAGGCGAGATAATTGGTGTAATAGAAGATTTTCATACTGAATCATTACAGTCCGAAATTGGACCGGTTGCTATGTCAAATATGTATGAAAGATTTTTTGCCCAAGCTCAAGTAAAATTTAAATCTAATGATGAAAAAGAACTAATAGAATTTGTTGAAGCCGGCTACAAAGATGTTTTCGCGGGTTACAATTTTGATTACAATTTCTTCGATGAGTTTGTTGGCGAGCTATACAGCGTTGAAGAGAATTTCTTTGACATGATGAAACTGTTTGCTGTGCTCGCAATAATTATCGGATGTTTAGGGTTGATTGGATTAATTTCATTTGTAACATTGCAGAAAACAAAAGAGATAGGTGTAAGAAAAGTTTTGGGGGCTTCAGTTGCAGACATACTTGTAATTATCTCAAGAGAATTTACTTACAATGTGTTGATAGCAAATCTAATCGCTTGGCCAATCACATGGTATTTTATGAATAAATGGCTGCAGGATTTTGCTTACAGAATTGATCTTGAATGGTGGATGTTCTTTGCTGCCGGTATAGTATCATTAGTATTGACTTTACTAACAGTAAGTTTTCAATCTGTAAAAGCAGCAATTGCAAATCCGGTAAGTTCCTTGAAATATGAGTAACTTTAAGGCACTTCGCGACTTCTTTGTGTACCCAAAAGTTAAATCACACACCTGCCTGCCGTAGCCGCTTCGGCGAAGGCAGGAAGAAGCACAGAGAAGTCACGAAGTAACCAGACCGTTTAGAAATGAAAGGTGACAACAGCGAAAAGACAATTACATTGAATAATTGCCGCGTGTTTTTACAGAATGCAAATTGACATCTAAGAAATGGGCCGTGTTTTCGAGAAATGACTCCTGACTTCGGCAAGCACACAAGATAAAAAAGTTAACCTATTGTAAAAAGGGGAGTTAAGGGGAAATGATTTGCATAAATGGGTGCTGCACGCCTATTTTGGAGGATGTTTATACGAAAAAATAAGAATAGAAATGGAAG
>CAJHYN010000065.1_pt1 | contig 30580 bp, 18 predicted proteins | sample 9198641 | NCBI WGS metagenome assembly CAJHYN01 (sample SAMEA7708370, study PRJEB35096) | sediment metagenome | biome: marine neritic benthic zone biome [ENVO:01000025]; feature: sediment [ENVO:00002007]; material: shallow marine sediment [ENVO:03000034] sea grass bed [ENVO_01000059] ... | reverse complement strand
GATAGGCATAAAATTGATTCAGCTCAACTCCGGTTTTCACCAATCTATCGATGTTTGGAGTTTTAATCTCGGATCCATGATAACCTACATCAGCCCAGCCTGCGTCATCGGCAACAAGCAAGAGAATATTCGGTGTGGAATTATCTTTTAATTTTTTTTCTTCATCGCTACACTTGATAAACAAAAGAATTAAGAAACATACCTTGAAAATTTTACAAATCATTTTTGATAAAAATTTTTGATGAAGGTCATATCCATTTTCAAGCATACGTTCCCCAGGGTTTTCATAAAATTTTTTAGTTAGGCGATATAAAAAAATAAATAAACGATCCGTAATAATTCAAAATCAAAGAATTGAGCGGTTAGTTTATGTACCAAGCGGTATAAGATTAAGTTTATAAACTTGTACCTAAGTTAAACCAGTTTATGCATTAGCTCAGCATAATTTTCAGTAACTAATTTGTTGATAAGCAGTTAGAAATCTTTTTCTTTTAACCATTTCCTAATGCAAAGCAATAGAATAACTGGCTGCTATAAAATGGATTTACGGTTTCTCCACTATCCTTATGCATAAGGGTTTAACTATAATTTATTTATAAAATCGTTTCTTACGTTGTTCGGTGAATTGTAATAATTTTTTTGCAATTTGCATTTCACAATTTTCGTGGAAATAATAAATCCTCCCTTTCCCTTTAGGGACCGGGAGGATTTGTACTTTAGGAAAGGTGTTTATTTATTAACTATAATCGATTAATAAATTTTCACTAACGCAGATACATCAACTTAAATGTTTGTGTGAAATTCGAACTTCTGATTACTACTAAATAAACTCCACTTGTTACCAATCTTCCCTGGCTATCTGACGCATTCCATACATGACTGTAGCTGCCCGCTGACTTGTAACCATTATATAATTCTGCCACCTTACGACCTAACGCATCATATATCTCCAACTGTATATGACTATCCTTCGGTACTCCGTAGTGAATCGTGGTACTAGGGTTAAATGGATTCGGATAACTGCCTAATGTAAATGTTTCCGGTATTGATCCTTCTGCTAATGCTGACTCTTGACCTAACGATGATTTTGACAAGCTCGTTGTTGCTGAGACTTCTACCTCATCTATGTATGCTTGATCTCCATTGTTACTGGTACCTGAACTCTCGAAGCTGATCTTCATATCTGTCGGAAAGGTATGAGTTGATTCAGATATATAAACCGTATCTGTGTAGAAGGTATTATTGGCCGGTACTTCATTTTCAAAACGGTATGATTTGATTACTTGCCATGATGTTCCATTATAATATTTTAGCTCAAACTTATCATCTTGTCCGCTGTCATAGCTTGAGGTCATAAACCAGAATGATACCCTTATCCTTGTATAAACCTCCGTATCAACATCAATTCCATTGGTGTGATAGAATGAGGAGCCTCCACCTACATTATCTTTAATCATGGCTGCATTATTACCTTGATGTGCATTGGTTCCGCCAGTGTAAAGCTCACAATCTCCTCCACCATCGGTATAGTTGCCAAAGCCCGATTCAAAGTCATCATAGGTAAGCTGAGTCCAGGTTCCACCTCCGCTTTGCTGGATAAAGGTTGCAGTTACACTTTTATTGGCATTCATTGTGATCTGTGCTGGATTAGTTGTACCGCTTAGATCACCGCTCCAGCCGTCAAACTGCCATCCACTTAAAGGAACAGCAGTTAAGGTTACTACAGATGCTGAATCATAAGTGCCACCTACCGGGTCTAATTCTACACTTCCACTTCCAGTTACATTAGTTGTTAGTGTGAATTGGGTTACCGGTGTACCGCTTCCTCCAAAGGCTGATACTTCTACCTCATCGATAAAGGCTTGATCTCCGTTATTACTGGTGCCTGTACTCTCGAAACTGATCTTCATATCTGTCGGGAAAGTATGAGTTGATTCAGATATATAAACCGTATCGGTGTAAAAGGTATTATTGGCAGGCACTTCATTTTCAAAACGGTATGATTTGATTACTTGCCATGCTGTTCCATTATAATATTTTAACTCAAACTTATCATCCTGTCCACTGTCATAACTTGAGGTCATAAACCAGAATATTACTCGTATTTGACTATAACCCTCTGTATCTACATCTATTCCATTGGTGTGATAGAATGAGGAGCCTCCTCCTACATTATCTTTAATCATGGCTGCATTATTACCTTGGTGTGCATTCGTTCCGCCCGTATATAGTTCACAATCTCCTCCACCATCGGTATAATTTCCAAAGCCTAATTCAAAATCATCATAAGTTAGCTGAGTCCAGGTTCCACCTCCACTCTGCTCGCTAAAGGTTGCAGTTACACTTTTATTGGCATTCATTGTGATCTGTGTCGGATTAGTTGTACCACTCAGATCACCACTCCAGCCGTCAAACTGCCAACCGCTTAATGGTGTAGCTGTTAGAGTTACCACTGTTGCAGAATCATAGGTCCCACCTACCGGGTCTAATTCTACATTTCCACTTCCAGTTACATTAGTAGTTAATGTAAATTGGGTTACTGTGCTTTCAGTAAATACTGCTGTTACGATTTTATTGGAGTTCATTGTGATCTGCGAAGGATTTATACTTCCGCTTAAATCACCTGTCCAATGACTAAACTGCCAGCCGCTTAAAGGAATTGCAGTTAAGGTTACTACAGATGCTGAATCATATGTACCGCCCACAGGGTCTAACGACACACTACCGCTGCCGGTTACGTTTGTCGTTAACGTAAATTGAGTTACCTGGATAAATACTGCCGTTACACTTTTGTTAGAGTTCATTGTAATCTGTGCCGGGTTTATGCTGCCGGTTAAGTCTCCCGTCCAATGACTAAACTGCCAGCCGCTTGAAGGAATAGCAGTTAAGGTTACTACAGATGCTGAATCATATGTACCCCCGGTCGGTAATAAACCTATACTACCACTTCCGGTTACGTTGGTTGTTAACGTAAATTGTGTTACACTACCTCCTCCGGTTGTGTGCTCATATGCACCGGCATCATATTGTGTACTTATAGGACGGCTTGTTCCCAATACGTCTTTCTTTATATCAATGCCGTACATATTTTCAAATAAGTCAAAAGCAAAAAGCGTTTCGTTAAAATTTGTCATATCAACTGCAGGTGATGAGGATTGCAATGTGAAATCACGATTTACTAAATCAGTAAATTGAGGATCCTGATTCAAAATATTTCCGATAGACTCGGATGATGTAATAGACGCTGTGCCCGAAACACGATCAGCGACATTGTATTTTGCAATACCTTTGTGTTCACCTACGTCTCCAAGCTCAATATCAGCATCAGCAGGGCTACCGGTTGAATAAACAATATTACCGACCCCGTAATGAGCTGTTGAATCATCTCCGCCCAGACGGCTTACAGCAATCCCTTGCCCACCGCAATGAATAGTATTAAAAGCAGAAACTGTGTAGTCAAACCATGTCCTTATTCCGCTTGCAGTCTTACCGCGTGCATCTAAAACAATACCTGTTGAGGAGACATTCCACATTACATTACCAATTGCAAATGATTTTTGGCCGGAGGTTTGTCCGCCGCTGTAAGTTTCGGCAGCTGTGCCGGCATGCTTAATTCCCGTTCCGACATCGTAAATTAAATTATTTATTGCCCATTGATAACTTGCCAAAGGACCTTCGGCATCATTAGCTAAGATCATAGATGTATTATTTGCACTTGGAGCTCCGGGCGAAGCATAAAAATCATGGGTGTCATTCTCAGAGATAATAACGTGGAAACAATTTTTATTATCCACTGATTGTTCCCAGTTTTCATACATTTCGTTACCGGCTATGTAAATATAATGGGGGCGTTCACCAGCTACTGTTCCGGAATGTCCGCTCGTATTCACCTGAACCGCATCCCCTCCGCAGTGATAAATTTCATTATTTATTATCCACCAGTAGCGTACGTAATGAACCGGCTGAATACCATGACAATCAGGACCGTTTCGCCAATCACCTTGTTCTCTTATAGTATTGTTATAAATGACTATGAATTGGGCAGGTAATGTTTCATCTTTTCCATTGCCCCCAAAGAATGCACCGCCCCGTGCATTTCCACGGCCAAGCATATCACAAAAACGAACCGTGGCATACTGGGAAAATACATTCTCTAAGGTGTTGCCGAATTTTATTCGTTGTTTGTCTGCTGTATCTGCTTGCTTAAAACGTAATCCGTGAATAATATAATGCTGTCCGCCGATAAAAAACTTATCACAGCGAAGCTCGGCAAGATTTGCTGTTTTCGTGTTTGTGCTTCCGTCATCTGCAACCGAATTTATTGTGGTACCCTGGTTTACACCTATTATCCAGCATAAATTATCACTTGCTCCATCGATACGCACAGTAATATCATTACCATTCCATTGACTTGAATTATTGGTTATGAAGATTTGCCAGCCCCTCTCTATTGTCCACGTATTCCCGGATAGACCTGGAAATGTTTGACGGGGATTGGCTACGCTGCCCCTACCGTTGTTTCCTGCCGTGGCATCGTTTCCGTTTTGTGTATCTACATAGTACTGAAGTGCACCGTTATTAAATATCGGCGTAGGTATTGTACATGGATCATATGGAAAAGCAGATCTCATATTTGTACTGCTGGGCAAAGTAGGCATTATAGCTGCAGGTACGTTATCTGTTACATAAGGAATACCTGTATAATCCCATGCTTGTGCTGAAATCTGCGTAAACGGAAATAACATTAAAATTATAAACAAATAAAAATAGTTTAGATAAGAATACTTATCCGTTCCGTACTTGATTTTCATTATTTTCTCCTTTTAGAGTTAATGTTTTTTATCCCCCTCCTTGATTTAGTTTTTATTCAAAACATTTATCGTAAAAAATTGCCATAATGATCACCTCCTTTTTATGTAATTAAACGCTTTTTTATTTAAGAACTACTTTCTCCTTAAACTCATATTTTAATGTGGTTCTCGAATGCATGCACAGCATTTACCTTATATACATCATTTTTGCTGTACGTTTTATTTTCGTTGTTCTGATTTGAACGATATATACACCGCTTGAGAGAGACTTTCCATTATCGTCTCTTGCTTCCCATGAATATGAGTATGTACCGGCTTCACGGTAACCATTGTATATATCATTCACTTTGCGTCCAAGTAAGTCATAAACCCTAATTTGAACATAACTGTTCTCAGGCAACCCGTAATAAATAATGGTACCGGGATTGAACGGATTTGGATAATTGCCAAGAGAATATTCAACAGGCATTAGATTATTTTGATATATTCCGTCATCAGGAAGAGATGTTAAATCACCCGGGTATTCGAAAGCACCGATTTCCCAATTATGCCCCTGCGGCCTGGTTGTACCGTTATAATCTTTTTTGATGTCAACCCCGTATAGATTATAAAAATCACTATAGACTTGATTTAGAACCCCATTATCAATTGCCGGACTGCCCGATTGCAAATCAAAATCTCCATTTGTCTTATCCTTAAAGAGAGGGTCGCCAATCATATTACTTTCACCAAAAGGAAGTGACTCAAAGTCTGCCGTTGAGCTAAAGACGTGAAATATATTTGGATTCTGCCAGCCCTGGCCAAGGTTTAGCACAACATCACCGCCGTTTTGCCAAAATAAATTGTTCTTAAATGTTGATGCCTTGTAAACATCAGAAGATTCGATATTCATATGGCACTTCATTTCGTTGCCGGACATATCAACTATAATATTGTTGTAGACATGCAGCACAAAATCCGGCTTCCAGTATTGATGAATAAACATATCAGCATTAACAACGGTATTGTGAATAAGGTATAAGCCTTTCGGGCAGTATTTTTGTAAATCAATCGCACCTTGATCTATATTATAAATCCTATTGCCGATGACCCAGCATTCATCCGCCTCTTCAATACGAATTCCTTTTTTGCTGTTGTGTATCCTGTTAAATAAAATCCATGACCGTACGGGTGCGCCGTCACTCCCGATAACCACTGCTGCACCGTCCGATGTTGATGCTTTTTCATAACCGTAAATGTCATTCTCGGATATGATTATATCCGAAGAAAATTTTAGATCAATTGCATTTTCCCTATCGTTGTGTAATGTATTCCGACCGATGTAAATGTATTGAGGTGATTTAGAAGCATTATGGGTAGCTTGTATCGCATCACCGCTATTATGATGTATCTGATTATCAAGAATCCACCATCTTTTAGAACCGTTTCCAGGTACTACACCATGACAATCATTATCGTCCCCTTTCCAAAGATGATGGATATGAGAATCATAAATAACAATATTATCGCCGGCCCCGCTAATTCCCGAAGCAAACCCTACGTTCTGTCCTTCGGAATGCAGTTCAATTTTCCTAATTGAAATATGATCCGGATTATTTATAAATTTAATGCGGCATCCGTATTGAAGTTCAAGATTTTCAACAATTAAATATGAGCCTTCAAGATTAAGTCTATCATTGTTATCGGTCGATCTAATAACAATAGGGTTTTCTGCATCTTTACCACGGAAGAAAACCGGACGAGTAGAAGTGCCTGACGAATTAATCGTTTTACCGGTTCCAATATTATAAGTCCCTCCCGCTAGCACAACAACAGTGCCTTCTAAAAACTCAATGGCCCATGGGTCTGCCATCGGGTTTTCAGGTGTTCCCGGCGCATTGGTATTATCTGCATTAGGATGAGAATTGTCTACCCAGTGTGTATAATAATGTGGTGACCCATACATACTTTCTACAGTTTCTTCGATACCAAATTCAGGTGCCGGGATACCTATGGGAGTAATATAAGTTTGACCTATTGCCAAGGACGGTTGTACAAGAATTGAATAAAGGACATAATATTTTAAGATTGAATAAAAACCTCTCATTGTCTTCTCATTTTTCAGAGTATATTTAATTTATAATACATTTTGCCTCCTATCAACAATATGCTTTGGACCTATCTTCCAAATTTGATCTTGATATAAATTGAATACTCAACTAACATCAGATTTTTATGTAACTATCTTAACTCTTCGGCAAGATATATAAATTGGACAAGGTATAACAAAACCAAAGGTCTTAGCGGTAATTTTATGTAGCAAACGGCTACAACTATTGATGATTTGTTTTAAATTGTGAGGGTAATAATACTTGGTGATTTATAGTTAAGCTTTTTATACTTCCCTTAAACCAGCTTCTCTTATCCATTCTTGTCCCTATTGAGGTCCTGCCTGCGTTTATCGGTAAGTATTCTACGTTCCCTGAAATTTCTTCTACTCCATTAACATAATGACGCATACAACCCTTATCATATACCAATGCGACATGAAACCATTTCCCTACCGGATGCAGCGCGCTCTTATTCATTAATGCAAGTTTTGAATTTTCTGATTTTATAAATGTGTCGAGATACCATTTATTATCTTCTGTTAACCTAAGCTCAATCAGTACCCGTCTTTCTTTATTAGCGGGTTCCTGAAAATGAATAAAACGTTGTTCAATATTATTTGGATAGGACGGATCAGGTTTGAATACAACTTCTATAGTAAAAGCTGAATCAGCTCCTTCTAACGGGTTTGAATCTATTATCAATCCATCGTTAATACCGTCAAACAAAACTGCTTTGCCCAGGTTGGTTTCAATTGCTTTCGGGTCACCGAGCTTTGTCGTAATAAGCCCGCAAATTGAATCAGTGTTATTAATTAGCCAGGTAATTGAACCACTATTTTGAGTATCCAATATTGCTGGCAGAAGTTGAAGAACCGTTGACAAAACAATTATAATATTTTTCAATATAATTTTATTCCCTTTAGCAATATCGCAATTTAGCTTTGACTTAATCTTTTTATTGTAAAGAAAATTATATGATCATTTTTATTTTGGATAAATAAAGTTTCTTGTTTTTGATATATAGCAGATATACAAAATCTTCCCACCCTTTTGCTATAGGCCTATCCCTGCCATGAGATTGATCAACAGCTATTTCTTGCTTTAGACTCCATCTGTTCTGCATGTCTTTTCCGGGATAGCTATAAATATATTGCAAGGACTCCGTCTTCTGTCCGTATTTAAACCCGTAAAACATTGCATTGCTTTTTTTAAATTTGGCAATAACCGGTTTAACATAACCGTTTTTTGTATACCTTTTGTCAGGTACTCTAAGAAACGCCCCTTTTTCATAAAATAATGTTTCTAAATCCCTTATCTTGCCCTCTATTATTGACCTGTAGTAAAGATTAATATGGCTTTCATGATGCCCAGAATACAATATATGTATAGTATCTTCATCCATTTCTACATCAACACCTAAAGGAAAGCTTTGATGATCTTCTTCATTATTAAGTAGAACTGATTTACCCCATAACCCTGTACAAGGATCTTTCATTCTATAGAATAAGCCGTCCCACTCTTCCGTCCAGAAAGCATGAATTCGATTCTTCTTATCAACAACGACCTTATTCATCCCGCTTAAAGCAGATGTATCTATTATTGTTCTTTCAACATTATTATTATCCGATATTAAATAGTAGTGCAATTTGTTATAATGAATGGAATCAATTCTGGCAAACGCAAGTACATGCAAGTTATTATCTTTGTCAATGGCAATGGAAGGTAGGTAAATTCTGTTTGTGGGTTTCTTCTTTCGTTTGTTTTGATTCCAAACAGGGTTGGGTGGGACGGAATCAATAAGAACTGGTTTAGTCCAAGATTTATTTTCCCTTTTGGAATAATACAAGCGGTGTTCTGAATTATCAAGTTCATAATCATGGTTAAAGACAACATGAGGTGTACCTTTTTTGTCTACAGCTACTGCAGGCATTGACGACCAAACATTACCAATGTTTTTTTCTGCAATCACTTCAGGATCGATCAGTATACCCCCATCCTGATTCAATAAAGTATAATAAGGCTGTTCATTTAATCTGAAAACAATATGAATATTGCCCTTATAATCAATATCATAGTCTCCGCTTGTGCCGTCTGAGACTTCAATATCTTCTTGCCAAATTTTTACCGGTTTCATATCGTATTCTTGGCAGAATACATCAATCGATATGACTATAAAACCCCCAAACAACAAAATGAATTTGGGAAGCTGAATTACTTCTTTTAGAAAACAATTAATTTCAAAAAGCATTTTATTTAGCTTCTTCATTGACGTGCCTTCACATTAAATTTTTTCAGGACCATTACGATTTAATTTGTTACTCATATTTTAAAATGCTTTTTGAGGATTAGCATTTTGCCTGCTGGGCTCTCCTACATCAAAATCTTTTCCTAATTTTCTTGTAACGGTTTTATAATAAGCCCTTGCTCTGTCAGCATCTTTGCTCCAATCCTGCTGCCCTATGGGGCCTTTTTCAGGATAATTATCTATTTCGTCTGCTAAACGAAGTATGTCTCTCAGTCCTTCGCGGATTAAGCCCGTCAGTTTCAACGACCTGTAAGCCACACCCCTTTTATAAATACGATAACCTAAAAGTGCTTTGAGAGTTGCAAGATAGACCTCACCCGAAATTCGAGTACGGTTAAAGGTATGATACAAATCCAAATATTTTTTTGAATCGGAGATAAGCGATTCAGCTTCTTTTATTTTTTGCAGCACCCTGTTGCAAAGTTTAATACCATATTCCTTTTCCGTAATAATATCGTTTAGGTATTCCATGTTCATCATTTCTTTATAATCAAACCATTCCGGCTTCAAATGATTTCCAAAAGGGTATTTGTGATTCCATTTAAACTTACCGTCCGGTTTGGGTTTATACTCAGGAACGGCCAAATGATTTATAATATCTTTCCAGTAATGAAATGTTTTATCAACACCATGCTCAACTGTAACAAAAGGCTCTTCCATCCAGTTGCCGGAGATGTGCATGGAATATGACTGCCAATGATCAAAATCAAGTTTTGAGTGATTGTTAAGGCACATTCCCAATGTATAAAGTGTCGAAGTCATTATACCCGGAGCGCTGTTAAAAACAAAACGCAATTGCTCCAAAGCATCCCTTCCATACTGTTTAATAATAAATTCATCCGTTATCTCGTTAATAGAGATACCCGGATCTTCAGCTATTCTCTTAATTGCATATAAATTAATCTCTGAAGGTCTGCCGATAATTTGTGTATCCCCGTATCGATCGGTACGATTAACATAGCCGATTACATTTGGTAAAGTTTGGTAATATTTCCACCGGTTGTAATGCACTTTAGGAAAAATACTGGCAATGATCCCTTGTCCGTTGTATTCATGCGCGCAATCGAATTCGATTATTACCGGGTGCGGCATATCTTTTACCCAATATGAAGGGGGGTGAGTTATAAAAAAATCGTGCGGCACTTCCTTCGTCATAACAATGATGTTGGGATGAGACTCAATTGTGCGGAAACATTTAAGCAACGGGTCTAATTCGTCCCGGTGATGAATAAATGTTCGCAGGTAAAGTTTTAAATTTCGCTCTTTTACCACAACATCCGATACAGCCTTAACTACTGCCGCCAGCTTTTCTTCAGGTCTCAACATTTTTTTCGAATACTGCCGCTCTGCCCTTGAACCCGTTTCAATAAACGTCAGAATCAATCCATCAATTTCCGGGACCAAGTCAAGCATTTCACGGTAATCATTTTTCAGCCATGCCCAAAAGCCTGGATTGTCCAGATCAATCAATGTCTCTCTGTTAATCTCAACTTTGAAACTGTCGGGATAATAATCCATCTTATAAAGTGCATGATCCCAAAGAGTAACTTCTTTAATATTTTTCCGATGAGCCAAATCTGTAAGCTCATTCACCAAAACCCTCAGGTTAGAATCCTTTATATCATTAAGGTTGCGAACAATTTTATGGGAGAATTGTAAATGATTAATGTTGTATTCATTTGCATGATCAATAGCTTTTACTGCCATCTCCCGATTATCGGAAAGGATTGTCCAGCCTCTGATTTTATTAGATTCTATATTTTGCTTATTTCTTTGACCGCAACCAATAAAAAAACTTACGATAAACAGGAAACAACAAGCAGCTTTAATAAATCTCATTATTGCCTCTTGTTAAATGTAAAAGAGTAATTCCATATGTAACGAGGATTATCCTACAGAATTGATTAACTTTATTGACCAAACTTCACCTCACGTATTGAGAAATAATCGTCACCGGAAAAAATATAATAGCAAGTATTGCCATCCTCGCTTATCCATTTGGGAGATATACTTCCTGTCTCACCGGGCCCTACATCCCATTTCCTACTATAAAAAACTGTTTTCCAAGGTCCCCAGGGTTCAGATGCTTCAAAGATTCCAAGTCCCCCGTCAAAACGAGACCCGCGCTTATCACCTGGGTTGGCAAGAGGTATGATCTGACACCAAAGATATTTTCTTAATTTAGAATTATATGATATTCCCGATCTGTAACACTTACCGGGATTTTTAAATACTGCCCGGCGCTTTCTAATATCTTCTGTCCACAAAGAGTTTTGATGTTCGTCGTATCCTGCAAAATATTCATAGAATTGCCATTGTTTTATTTTATCTTTTGCTACCCTTGCCAAAACCATTTGGTCTGCAATTTTATAGGCGCTTGATTCATCGTGAGAATAGATGTACACATAATCATCTCGCGCATCAGAATAATTCTTTCCGAAATTTAGAAAAGTTGGACAGCCGAAACTAATATCGAATTTCCAATCTGCCCACAGCCAGTTTTTTCCATAATCGTTTGACCACGCTAATTGTGCGTTGCCGGAATTTCTTGTTAGCATATACAGGACACCATCGATGAATAACATCCCACTTGCTTTTACACCGTTTTTTCCCTGCCCAACCCTTTCGCCGCTGTTTGTGCGGATATTCAATCCTTTAATGTTGGGCGGCGATCCTTTTACTTTTGCTAAACCAAGGCTTAACTTAATATCTGTTCCGGGTTTGAAACCCCAGCCGTCACCGTAAGCTGTGTATAAATTGTCGTCGTCAGCCCAGGTTAACGGCCAATTATCAGAGCCCTCCGCCAAACGAACAATTTCTGATTTGTGAGCAAAGGTACAGCTTGTTATTAATGTACTTTTCTGGTATGGAGATTCAACAATTACATCCATAATCGGATTAAATAAATGTTCTTCTGCCGCCGACCAAAAATCCTCATTCTTTTTTTCACCTGTTAAATTTTTGCCAAAGCGAACAACAATCAAATCAAGACTCGGAACAACAAATAATAATTGATGATTGGCTCCTGCGCCTGCAAAGGCATCCCGCGGAACATGTTCCCATATTCCGTCATTATTTGTGTACCATCCAAGCGTCGGTGCAGGCCAGGGGTTCTTCTTTGTCCTGAGGCTGAATGTACTCGACACAACTTCCTGGTCACTGCCTGCAATTGGTGTATCTGCATATTTAAGAACCTTCTCAACCCAAACGGGACTTACTAATGAAGATCCTTGCCAATTACCTTTGTGTAACATCAATTGCCCAATCCTTGCAACAGCATCTGCAGTGAATTTGCCTCCCCCCCAGCTTGGGGCTAATGAAAGATTGTTTACACTGTATGTTTTTCCATAACCGATCTCTACTTTTTCTTCCTGAATTCCGATTGGTTTATAAATCCTTTCCCACAAAAGAGAACGAATATCATTGAATTTTGTTTTCTCTAATGAGGCTGTAACGGCATAGGTCAGCATAGCAATAGCCGTATTACTGTAATCAAAGTGACTTCCGGGCTTAAAAATTACATCGGCAGAATCGCGAGAGAGAAGAAAAGGATTTGCTTCATTTCTCCAAAATTGGCCTTTCCAACCAGGCAAATCCATGTGAGTGTGCAAACCTTTCTTTTTCATTTGCTCCAGAAGCTCTCCTTTAGCTTCCGGATTTTCCAAACCGGATGAATGAGTTACCAAATGCCTAATTGTTATTTTTGATTTTAACCTGTCCTCTTTCCACTCAGGGATGAGTTCACAGGCTGGCATATCCGGAAATAATAATCCATCGTCCAGAGCCACTAAAAGAGACATCCCGCCAGTCAAAGCCTTTGCAAGCGAAGCGGAAGAATGGCTTCGAACAGAATCTTCCCATCCTTCGGCAAACCATTCGTATATAATATGATCGTTTTTAATAATTAATAATTTTCGCGTTCCCCTATTTTTAAGGTTTTTCATCATTTCATTAAGTCTGTCTGATGAGACACCATATTTTTCCGGAGATGCTTTAATCCACTCAAATGGTGATTCTCCAGCATATAAATAATTATTCAAGTACATTAAGAGAATAATTAACGATGCTGAATAAAGAATATTGTTTATTATGATTCTGATAAATACCATCTCGTTATCCCCATATAAAACCTGTGCTCATTTAAAAAGATCATTAAATGACATTCTGATTAACTGCTTTAGTATAAGCGCTCCTTTACATAAGATGATCTAATTTTTTGCACGCTTTAAGGATTTTAAATGAATATTATCAATCCTTTCAAGATTATGATTCCACGAGTATACTCTTCCAGGAACACCTCCGTAAGCAAACCCGCGAGGATGATAATTGTTATGATTTCCGTGAAATGATTTCCAGGTTTTACCGCGATCAAGGCTCCTCATAATTCCCTTGCCGCCATCCCTTGTAGACATAAGCATGACATCCGGGTAATTAGGTTCAATATAGATTGCAAAACCATCATACGCTCCGAGCAATTCCCAGTTCCTTCCTCCATCAACGGTTTTATAAAGTTTACCCTTACCATCGTTATCGTGTTTTCTGTTAAGTTCATAATTAGGTAAAACTTTTGCCTTAGCCCAAGCATGAGAGAAAGAACCAACATTAATAAAGATTTCATTATCATTGTCTGGATGTACCGCAAAGTCATTTACCATACCTTCATGAATCATTTGAAACGTCTTTCCGTGATCTTTGCTTCTGTAAAGTCCATTTGAGTCCCAGGTGCACACGAAAATAATTCCTTGATTAGTAACCTCTAATTGCCAGGGGCGAACTAATCCGATCACGCGGTTAAAACTTTTTCCACCGTCTTCGGACATATAAACTCCATCCATTGCTCTATGTGTTGCAAAGATGCGAAGAGAGTTTGTAGGATCCACAACAATCCTTCCTACCCATCCTGAATAGAAGGATGGATCATGTTCGCTCCTATTTTGTAATCCGTTAAAAGGGATCGTGGAAAGAATCTCCCAGGTTTTTCCTCCGTCTGTAGATTTGTGAAAAACACCCGTATCCTTTTTTCGACCGTACATCTTGTAATAGATAGTAGGGTTATTAGGATCCTGACAAATACCATCAACATTCTGCATCTTGATTTCGGATGTTTTCCAACTTTGCCCTCCGTTAGTAGTGTAATAATGTCCGTTATCACCTGCACCAATATGAATAGTATTAGGATCTCTTTTATCAACTACCGGTGGCGAATAAACACATAGAATATCAATACCTTTGCAGCCGGCGAACCATGATGAGCCATTATCTTCGGTTATTTTTACTAAGTGTCCGTCTACCGAATACCATTTACCCGATACAGGCGAAGCAGCCAGCTTATTGCACTTAAAGAGTTGTTTGGAATTTTGCCTATTGGGAAATATATAATCGCCGGGATCCCATAAACATTCGTCTTCTTTAAATTTTTTGAATGTCTGCCCGGCATCGGTGCTGATTCCGAGGTTGTATCTACCAATAGCCATAACGTGGTCATCTTTATTTATGGCTATACCTCCATAAAATGCCGGCCAATTACCCCAATGGAAATACGAATTTCCCAACGAGTCAACTGTTTCAAAACTCTTGCCGCCGTCAATAGATCTGAATAGTCTGCCGTCCTGTTCCAATGCCATTACCAAACCTGGATCTTTTGGAGAACAGGCAATATCCATTATCTCTTTCCCTTTAAGAACATTTGTCCATGAGTTTCCCATATCTTCGGAATAAAAAATTCCCGTGCCTTTGTACCTATCGCCGATAAAAATTTTATTATCCAATGCGGTATAAATGAATATTCTGAAGCGCCTTCTCCAGTCATAATTGTTACCACAGTAATATGTTGGGACATCTGGTTTTGAAGTCCATGTTACACCTTTGTCGGTAGATATATAAAGCTTTTTATGTTTTATCCCGTAAACAACCCCGTTTTTATCAACTACTATAGCACCGGGTGCGAGATCAGGTGAGCCGGAAATTTTAAACCAATTATCACCTCCATTGGTGGACTTATAAAGACCGGGCGTTGTGTAAATACCTCCATCCATTGCCCAGTACATAATATCCGGGTCGGAAGGATCATAAACAAGCTCATGATCCATTCCTCTCATCCATTCAAATAAAAGTTCTTCTCTTTCAACCTGACCGGAAATTCTTTCGTAAGTAATGCCGCCGTCTTTAGATCTGAAAATCCCGGTCAGATCAGTCACAATCCAAACAACATTTTCATCATAAGGGTGAGTAATTACATCAACAATATTTCCACCACCGCCTTGACCAACTACTTCCCAATTAGGCTGTGCTGAAAAAACAGAACATACCAAAAGAAAAACCGGCAACAATATTTTTTTCATTAATTATCTCCGTAAAAGAATTATCTAAATTTATCCTGGGATTTTTCTGCTCTATTGATATAAGCTCATAAACCATATTCATCAATAAGCTGTTTAACTAAACCGCTTGCGCCAATAACAGACAAAGAAATGAAATCCTTTCTTGAAATTAGATCACAACTTTTTATAATTTTATTTTTCATAATTATTTGAGGCTGTCTCAAAACTCAAATTTGTCACTCTGAACTTGTTTCAGAGTCTCGATTTTAGAGCGTTTTCCCTATTGAAGATTCTGAAATAATTCGCCGCGGCGAACAGAATGACACTTATGAGACAGCTTCTTATTTTACTGACATAACGAAGCTAAAGCGTCTTTTTCATTAGCTTATTTTCTAACTACCCTGTCGTTATTACTTTTCAACGATCATTCAATCAAACTGATTACATGATTATTTTTTAACCTTTCCTCAACTGCTTGCTTATATATCTCCGGAGGTGCAGGCATTTCATTGTAATATGTGTTTAGGAAGTCGCATAGTTTTTTATTCAGTTCTTCGGCCTTTGATTTATTATTTTCGATAATATTTTTGGTCTCCGATATGTCGTTATGAATGTTATACATTTCATCTCCGTCGCCGTTAAAGAACATGATGTACTTCATTCCGGACACTTCATTGTAAATGGCCGCATTAGCACGCTGTGCCCATCTTTCCCTTGTATCGGGGAAATACCATACAAACTCTCTCGGTGGGAGCTGCTCTCCAGAGAATACAGGCATTAATGATTTCCCATCTCCGTTATGATCATCGGGAATTTCAATCCCGGCTGATTCAAGGATAGTATTGAATACATCTGCAAGATAAATAGGATGATTATACACAGTGGCAGCTTTAACTTTATCTTTCCAAGATACTATAGCCGGGACACGTTCGCCTGCTTCGTAAGTTGAATTTTTTCCACCATTCAAAGGTACGCAAGGTACATCGTCGGTTGTAGAGCCGTTATCGGAATAAAAAATAATAAGTGTGTTATCATATTCTCCGATGTCCTTCAGCGTTTGAATCAGCCTTCCTATTGATTCATCAACACTTTCAATCATAGCTGCGTACACAGCATTTGTTTCGCTTATTACTAATTTACTTCCGGTCATAGGGTCAATTCGGTAAGTCGACTGAAGCCCCAACTTTTCAATCTTTCTTTCATACTTTTCTACGAGTTCAGGTTTGGCTTCTTTCGGGTTATGAACCGCATAATGCCATAAATTAAGAAAGAAAGGTTTGGATTTATTACGTTGTGTCAATAGCTTGATTGCTTCGTCTGTTAGCCTGTCTGTTAAGTATTCCCCTTCATAGCCATCTTTATTTAATCCTGGAACACAATGCCTGTCATCAATTGTTGGTTTGTTATCAGGTTCCATTCCATACGGCCAGAAAAAAGAACCTGGTGACCATGATATCCACCCTCCAATATTTACATCGAATCCAATATCTGTTGGCATAGTCTTATCTTTAGGATTACCCATATGCCATTTACCAACGTGCCATGTTTGATAACCGGCTTCCTTTAAGTATTGTGGTAATACTTTTTCACCTTTAGGCAAAAAGTGATGATGATTCCACATGCTGAGTTTCATTGGATGCTTGCCCGTCAAGGCTGTGGCACGGGCGGGTGAACATATTGCAGTGGAAGTATACGCCTGATAAAATCGTATTCCTCCTGAAGCAAGATTATCTATATTGGGTGTTTCGTAAAGCTCCGCTCCATAACAGCCCAAATCTTTCCAACCCATATCGTCAATTAACACGAACACAATATTCGGACTTTTGGAGTCTTCCGGATAATTGCATGAAGATAAAAGGGCTAACGAATTTATTGCAAAGAGGAGAATCTTGCAGTATAAAGCTGATATATATTTCTTTAATGCATGCTTCATTTATTCTTATTCGCTCCACAATTGATTATTATTTATAAATATGTTTTTTGTTGATTTACTGCTCACTTTTACTGCTTCTTCAATTGAATCTTTTCGGAAGATATTACCCTTTACCTGGATGTTACGTGAACCATGTATTTCGGTTTCACTAATGTAAATATTCGGCATTCCGGATTTCACATCAAACCTGTTATCGGCGAAAATACTGTTTCTAACTGCTTTCAAACGTACCTGCATGTTTAGGTTGCTTATAACATTATTCTTAAATATTACCTCGGAGTTTTCAGCATATAGAACATTGGCTCCAACCGGCAAGGGCTTTAAACTATAAAAGGAATTATCAGATATGTTAATACGGGAATTTTCGGTTGCACTAATCATATTTGATCCAAAACCCGGGGTAGCTACGCATTGTCTCATTGTAACCGGACTATTAACGATATTAACGACAGAACTCCCTTCCCCTCCTACCGTAATCCGGCTATTTTCAATAACTATATCCGATTTCATCCTGCCTTCTTTATTGTTATTCAAATCACGAATTTCAATGAGGTTATGTTCAGATTTTCCCTCCCGTTTAAGCCAGCCGTGGAACATAGATTGAGTGATAAAAATAATTTTAGCATTATTTACAATCTCTAAGCCGATATAGTTTGGATAAATCACATAAAGACCACTGAAGTGAAGATTGTCTGCGTTCGTTATAAATACGCTTGCTTCTTTCTTTGAGGCATTCCCGTTATTGATCAAATAAATATTAGAGAAATCGCTTTCATGGAGATTCCTAACATAAATTGCTGTACTTGTATTTTGTATCCAAAGATTCTCAAAACTTGTACTCCAAAAACGTTTTAGGTAAATTCCCTTTCCGCTATTTGTCAATCCCTCTCTTTGTCCGTCAATTGCAATGTCCCTAAATATTATTGCATACAGGGGATGCCCTTCCTTTGTATGATTAGGTCTTGGAATATGATCGACGTTAGATTCTTCAAAGATAAATGCATAATCGTCGAAAGGAGGAACAATTGTTGTTCCGCGGCCTTCTCCTACAACCTTAACATTATTGAATATGTTTACGGATTTATTGAGAAAGTATTTCCCTTTGCAAATCTTAATTTCACCGGATTTTCCAACTGAGTTGATTGCTGATTGGATAACCCCGGCATCATCCTTACCTGCTGCTTCTTTTTTTATTATGTTTCCGTATCTATCCTCCGCAAATACAATATTATTTTCAAAATATATTACAGCCGAGCAATCCCATTTTAGATTTTGAAGTTTAGACTGACTAAACTGATTTTCAGGCAAGGAAAAAAATATTAGTGTGAAATAGAGAAAGCCAACAACATTATTTTCAACTTTATTTAGTAGTAAGACCAAGAAAAAATGTCCAAGTTTTGTCATTTAAATTCGTCTAATTAAATAATCTATAAATATTTTCGCGAAGATAATTACAATAAATACCGGCCAAATAACAATCCAATAGGATTTAACGGTATAATATTGTAACAAGTGGAAAGAGATGTAAAGAGGCAGCATTATTAAGATATTTGATGAAATTCAACTTCTTTAATCCTAATTCATGCATTAGAAAACCTTGAAGCCGAATAATGTATTGGATCTAAAAAAAGTAATTTCATGTTTCATTTTCACCTTTTCTAATGCATACCAGTAAAACTATAGTTTATAACTCTTTATAAATCAATTGCTTATAGGAACCATTAAAAATTTTGCTGCATGATCCGGGTTTATAAAGGGATAAAAATTGAAGATCACAGTCGAGTTACATCATAGCAGTGCCGGGAGATATGACCAGAGCAGTGGAAAGGATCATCGAAGTGACGAGAAGCATCATCCCGATGGCGAAGGAGACCTTCCCGATAGCGAAGGGGATCTTCCCGACGGCGAAAAACATCATCGGAGCGACGAGAAGAGTCATCGGAGTGTCGGTAAGAAGCATCGGAGTGACGGAAAGCATCATCGTAGCGCCGGTGAGCATCATCGGAATGGCGAAATAGACCAAAAACAGCGGTTATGAATATCATAGTAACTATAAAATGTATCATTTTAGTTAAAAAGAAGGGAAAATTGGGGAAACCTTATGATTTTACAAAAATAGTGGGGTTAGTTTTAGAGTAATACCGAAATTCTGTCCCACTAATATTTTTAACCCGAATTATGTATTAGGAAATGGTAAAATGGAGAAAATTTGTAACTACTTATAAATGATATATTTACGGAAAATTATCTCCCGCAATGCTTAATCCGGATTAATATGCTTCAAAGAAGCTTTACTTGATTCTAACGCTAAGTATGAACCAGCAAATCTTAGATTTCGAATATTTATTTTAAAACAATCATTTTTTTTGTTGAACTCCTAATTGTTTTATTGTTTTTTATAGTAAGTTTATAAAAATAAATTCCGCTCGGCACTTTATATCCCCGGTTATTTTTGGCATCCCACTGAGCCGTATATTTTCCCGCAGATTTAACATCGTCAATCAATTCAATTACTCTTTCGCCGCTAACGTTATAAATTTCTAAATTCACTTCGGAAGTTATGTTTACATCATACTGTATAATTGTACTTGGATTAAAAGGGTTTGGGAAATTCTGATACAGAGTAAATTTTGAAGGAACAAGAAAATTTTCTTCAACGCCTGTTACAAAATCAGGAATATCCGGCAGGTTGCCTGTTGGATCAGGTTCATGGGCATCCATCATAAACTGCTCAATTTGTGATACCACTTCAGGATGCAGACCGGCAATTTCTGTAGTTTCACCAACATCTTCGCCCAAATTATACAATTCCATTTTAGGCCAAAAATTCCTATCACCTATGTCTTTGAATTTTATTTCCCGAACGGCTTTCCAATTTCCCCATCTGACAGCCTGTACAGCTTTCCAGTTGGGTATTATTCTTTCCCAGTAAAGATATTCATGTTCAATTTGATTATTTTTGCCAAGCAAAGTCGGTAAATAAGAAATTCCATCACTATCTTCATGTGGTTCTACTCCTGCTATATCACATGCTGTAGCCATAAAATCCCAGAAAGCGGCTTGATGATCCGTAACAGTCTTAGATTTAATATGCGCAGGCCATCTTGCAATTAAAGGAACACGTATTCCGCCTTCATACATCGTAAATTTCAAACCGTTAAGAGGACCCGTACTGTTATGCATATCGGGATGGTAGCCACCTTTTTTATGAGGACCGTTATCGCCGGTAAAGAATACTATTGTATTTTCATCAATATTTAATTCCTCCAGTTTTTCAATTATACTTCCAACGTCCCTATCCATTCTTGATATTAAAGCGGCATAAGCCTTCATTGCATGGCTCCACCCGGCTTCATTCTCATAAATACCCAAATCGGGAACTTCAAGCTCAAGAGAATCATCTGCTTCATTATTAACATGAGGAATTGTATAGCATAAATGCAAAAAGAAAGTGCTGTCTTTGTTATCCTCAATATATTTCAAAGCATCTTTGGTAAACAGGTCATGAGTATATTCATTCCGTACAGTTGCATAACCTGTTCCCTCTTTAGGACCTGATTGTTCCTCGCCCGGGACAACATTGTTAAGTAACACTTTTTTACCGTTTCGGTATAAGAAACTGGTATAGTAGTTATGCGCATGACTTTGATTTACATACCCAAAGAAATAATCAAAACCAAATTTTGAAGGGTTATCAGGTTCCAAATCCCAGCCGGTAGCCCATTTACCTATGCAGCCTGTTTTATAGCCTGCTTTTTTTAATACTGTTCCAAGTGTTTCTTCACCCTCAATCAAGCGTGATATTTTATTCTGTCTAACGCTTGTATGCCCGCAATGCTTTCCTGTCATTAGGGAAACCCTTGTCGGAGCACAAAGCGGGGAGCCTGCATAATGCTGTGTAAACCTAATTCCTTCGGAGGCCATTTTATCCAACTCAGGCGTTTTTATATTTACTTGTCCATAACTTCCTAAATCACCATAACCAAGATCATCAGACATTATAAAAATTATATTCGGTTTGCCTTCCGCATAGGAATTTTTCTTCAGCAGTAATATCAATAGTATTGATAGAATGAATAATTTCTTTTCGCCTTTTATCAATTCAATTTCCTTTAATAATTTTTAATTCGTTTTTTCTCTTATAATTCTCTTTAATTCTTCGTCCCTGTCCAAAGTTCTTATTTCATCAACATTATCTTTGGGAAGCCATTGAGATAGCTCCTTTTTTACACTGTCATATACGGGATTGTTTGCCAAGTTATTCCATTCTAATGAATCCACCGAGTGGTCATACAGTTCTTCAGTTCCGTCGAAGTAACGAATATACCGCCACCTTTTTGATCTTACGCTGTGATTATTCCATTCATAAGTAGTTAGCGATGGGTAGTTCCACTCTTTACCGGGAGAGTTTAACAGAGGCAGCAGGCTATTGCCTTCCAGTTCCGGTTTTATTTCGAAACCGCAAAGATCAATCAACGTAGGATAAATATCCAGCAAGTTAACGGTTGCATTGGAGCGCACATCTTTATGCCTCATTGCCGGTGTTTTGAAGATTAGTATATTTCTTGTTGCTTCTTCCCATAATGAAAATTTACGCCAGTGAAGTTTTTCACCCAGATGCCAACCGTGATCGGACCATAAAACAATTACCGTATTGTCTTTATATTTGCTTCGCTCAAGGGCTTTAAGCACACGCCCAATACATTGATCGGCAAAATTAATACTTGCTAAGTAACTCTGCACAGCTTTTCGCCATTGACCATATTTTTTGATCATTTTATGATCGTATTCCGGTTTGGCAATTCTCTTTCCTACATCAGGAATATCATCCAAATCATTTTCATTAACATTTGGGAGGGTAATTTCATCAATCGGGAAATTATCAAAATACTTTTGGGGCACATACCACGGAAGATGAGGTCTGTAAAAACCACAGGCAAGAAAGAATTCTTTTTCGTGATCTTTATTCAATTGTTCGATTACCCAATCCGCAACCTGCGAATCCCCCATTTCTTCGTCGGAAACATCTATACCGCCCCAATCAAATTGACCTTTTGTTGAAAAACCGTTTAAGGGTCTATTTTCCGGGACTGGGTCTTCAGGGCGCTGTATATTTAATGCCGGCCAGAATTCATCCCATGATGAACTGTCAGGAAAGGAATCATGGTAAATCTTACCGCTGCCGATTGTTTTGTAACCGTGTTTTCTAAAATACTCCGGAATTGTTTCCGCATCTTTTAATACCGGACTCTCACGCCAGGGGTTAGCATTTCTATACACTCCCGAAGTTGAGGGGCGAATCCCTGTCATTACTGCTGCTCTTGAAGCGTTGCACAGCGGTGAAGGACAATGTGCATTAGTAAAAAGTATACCCTCACTTGCAAGCTTGTCGATGTTTGGTGTTTTAGTATCCGGGTGCCCTCCGAGACAGCCAACCCAATCGTTTAAATCATCAACAGCAATGAAAAGAACATTTAGTTTTTCATTTTTATTTATTGAACTACCCGAACAAGAAAATAGATTTGAAATAGTAATTACAAAGGCACCTATCCTTAATGATTTCAAGAATTGTTTCATGCTAAACTTAACCATAACATTTACTCTCCTTAATAGATTATGAGTATTACAGGTATTTTCGGGTTTCTGGGCATTGTTATTCTAATTGCTCTTATTTATAGCTTTACGCGTCCCTTTACCTACCAGCCCAACGTCTCCAATATCATAGCGGGCTTCCTCGGCTTTCTCCAATAAAAGATTTACCATTTCCGGGTGTTTGTTAGAGATATTAAACTTTTCAGAGATATCATTCTCAAGGTCATACAATTCGGGAGAGATTATTTTTACACTATCCTTTGCATAATCATAAAATTTCTTACGGTTGGAGAGAGCAAGCTTCCATTTGCCATAGCGCACAGCATGAAGATTGCCCCGCACATAGTAATAAAAAGTTTCTCTATTACTTTTATTTGTTTTTCCGGTTATAAAATTGCTTTGATCAATCCCGTCAATTATACGGTCATTGGGCATCTTTGCATCGGCTAAAGTGGCAATGGTAGGCATGAAATCAAGTGTTGAGATAAGTTCATTGCTTTCAACATTTTCCGGCACACGTCCAGGCGCCCTTATAATACAAGGTACACGAAAGCCTCCTTCCCATGCAGAGCCTTTGCCACCGCGAAGCGGGAAAGCAGAACCGCCCATATCTCCTTTAGATTGCCATGGTCCGTTGTCGCTTGTGAAAATAACATAGGTGCTTTTATCAAGATCAAGTTCTTTTAGAGTATTTAAAATAAGACCTATGTTCCAATCCAACTCCTGAATTACATCTCCATATAAACCGCGGTTTGATTGTCCCAGAAATTCTGATGAAGCTCCTAATTTAACATGAGGCATAGAATGGGCGATATAAAGAAAGAAAGGTTTACCCATATTTTTTTTGATAAACTTTATTGCTTCTTTGGTATAAAGGCCTGTCAGCGACCCCATATCGCCGGTTTCTTCAATCAACTGTTTGTTTCGCCACAATTCAACTTTCCCCATGTCATTTGCAGCGAGTGTTCCAAAATAGAAATCAAAACCTTGATCGTTGGGCACCATTCCATCTTTGAATTTTCGTCCGGAAATATCCCACTTTCCGATACATGCTGTTTTGTAACCGGCTTCCTTCAGCACTTCAGCAATTGTTATTTCACTTGATTCTACATTCCAGCCACCTTTTTTTATACGGTTCGGATAACACCCTGTCAATAAAGCTGCACGTGCAGGACCGCATACCGGCTGTGAATAAAAGCTTGTTAGTTTAATTCCTTCATCAGCCATTTTATCAAGAGAAGGAGTTTTTATATTCTCAGCCCCAAAGCAACCAACATCGTTATAACCCTGGTCATCTGTGAATATTATTATAAAATTCGGCTTTTCAGAATTCTGCCCGTAAGTATTGGAAGCCGAGTTTAAGATCAACAAAACCTGAAAAATAATTGCTTTCAGATGATAGAGAGCACAACTGAAAAAACTTATTCCTTTGATTTTATTTTTCCCCATAAATTGGTCCAAAATTATAACAAGCACGGTAGTCGGCACTTTCCAAATCCGTTGTACCAAATGATCCCCAAACAGCAGGGCGGAAAATACGCTCTGGAGAAACATTATGCATGTTAACCGGGATTCTTAGCATAGAAGCTAAAGTGATAAGCTTGTGGCCAATATGACCATAACTAATTGCACCATGATTAGCACCCCAGTTAGCCATTACAGAATAGACATCTTTAAAGGAACCTTCGCCTGTTAGACATGGAGCAAACCAGGTTGTAGGCCAGGTTGGATTTGTCCGCTTGTCTAAAATGTCGTGAACATCCTGCGGTAAAACAACGGTATAACCTTCGGCAATCTGTAAAACCGGTCCTTGACCTTTGATAAGATTAATACGACTCATTGTAACAGGCATTTCACCATTGGTTATAAACTGGGACGAAAAGCCGCCGCCTCTAAAATATCCAAGATCCGCTGAACACCAAAGTGTTGCATCAAGACATTTACCTGCTTCTTCAGCAGAAATTTCCCAGAACGGTTTCATTACGGGCTTACCGTCTTTTCTTTGCCGAGCCGTTCCATCCAAGGTTGTTGAACCCGAATTTATTAAATGAATGATACCGTAGGAAGCTTTGCCTTTAAGTTTTTTGCCGCTTACCCGTTCAACAGATTCCGGACTCCAGTAAGTACGAACATCTGAGAAAATTTGAGCTGTATCCGTAAGCAGATGTCCAAATAACATTGATACCCCGTTGAGACTATCGTTTTCGGTAGCTACAGTAAAGGCTTCTCTTATACCGTTCCAGTCAAACGATGAATTTAATATAGCTTCAAGAAAATCGCCGTTGGGGAAATGATCCGTCCATTGTCGCTGCCCCTGAAAACCTGATATCAAAGCATTAAAACCAAGGGCTTCTTCTTCAAACCCAAGTTTTGCAAGGCGGGGATTACCGATCATTAAATCACGCACAATCAGTGTCATTTTAACAACCATTCCCCATTCCAAGTCTTTTCTTTCGCGGGATAGCCGGCACTCAGGCGCATTATAATCTTTACCTTCAATACAATTTTCTTTTACCCACCCAATTGCCTTTTCGTATTCACTTGTATCATAGATTCTTTCATCAATCCGGCGTACAAGTTCGGTCATGTCTACCGCTTCATTTCGCATACCGAGATAATCCTGAAAAAAATTATGATCAACCATTGAACCGGCTATACCCATAGAAACCGATCCGATGGACAGATAAGATTTACCCTTCATTTCGGCAACCACCAATCCTGCCTTTGCAAAGTTGAGAAGTTTTTCTTTTACATCGCCGGGAATGGAGGAATCATCACTATCCTGCACTTCCCTACCGTAAATTCCGAACGCGGGTAATCCTTTTTGATTATACCCTGCAAGTGCTGCCGCAAGGTAAACAGCGCCGGGACGTTCGGTTCCGTTGAACCCCCAAACCGCTTTCGGTATTAAGGTATCACTGTCCATTACTTCCGTACCATAACACCAACATGGTGTAACGGTTAAAGATGCACCTACATTTTCTCTTGAAAACTTCTCGGCGCAATCAGCAGCCTCTGCAACTCCACCTATACAAGTATCTGCAATAATACATTCAACGGGCAACCCGTTTGAATGGCGCAGGTTTGACGAAATATAATCAGCAGCGTTTTTAGCCATCTGCATTGTTTGCTTTTCAAGTGATTCACGCACACCTTTGCGTCTACCGTCTATTACCGGACGAATTCCGATTTTAGGCATTGATCCACGCAGACGTTTCGCAGGCGTATTCATTTTCATGCTGTCAATATTTGCCATAATATTTTACCTTAATAGCTAATCAGTTAATAAAAATTATTTACGTTTTCTTTGTTAATTGTGCTGGTAGGTATTATTATTTTTTCACCCGGCTGAATGGTTTTGTTTCCTGAAAGAATTTTCACGGCGATCTCTAATCCTTTTTCGCCAGGTGTAGGATATAAAAATGTTACCTCAAGAATATCGTTTTTTACCCACATGCTTCCCTCATGCGGCAGACCGTCAATACCGAAGAATTTAGTTTTCCTTTCCAGCCCAAGTTCTTTTGCCGCCTGGTAAGCACCATAGGCCATTGGGTCATTATGTGCATAAAATATATCTATGTCCTTATGAATTTGAAGGGCATCTTGAGCGATGGATTTAGCTTTATCAAGTTTCCAATCACCATCCAGTCCGCCTATAATTTCAACCTGCTCTTCTTTTTCAACAACTTCATGAAAACCATCCCGTCTTTCCTGTCCCGGGGTAGAGGCTAAAGATCCGCATATCTCGTAAATTTTGCCTTTTGCTTTTCCGGGACCACCTAAAATTTTAACTGCATATTCTCCGGCTGATTTGCCGATCAATTTGTTATCTGCACCAACATATGCTGCATAACCTTTAAAGGTAACATCACGATCTAGAATGATAACCGGAATTCCTACTTCCGTAGCTTCCTGTATAACTTTCGAGCAGCCCGATGCCTCTTTCGGCGAAATAAGTATTGCATCAACACGCTTGGAAATAAAAGTCTTCAAGTGCTCTACCTGGTTCTCGGTTTTGTCATCGGCATCTAAAATGATTAACTCCAGTTTATCACCATATTGTTCTGCTTTCTTTTTTAAGTTTTCGTTAAATACTACCCTCCAGGGCTCTTTCACCGTAACCTGTGAAAATCCTATAATCCATTTTTCTTTTTTAGATTTATTACCGCAGCCGTTAAAAGTAAGCAGCATCAGCAATAATGATATGCTCATATAAAGAATACTTGTCACAGTTCTTATTTTCATTTTATTCTCTACCTAATTTTTATTTCTTTGCTTATCTCGTAATTCAAGCAAGCTCTTCATAACATTATACAAATTGCCCTTCCATTCTTTTGTACCGAAAGCACTATGTAGTTGCACATATAATTGATGAAGCTTTTTATATACTTCATGATTATCCGGGATGGGATTATAAACGGCTTTTATACCGGCCATCTTTTTCTGCGCATCTTCAATATTTTTAAACCCCCTTATTTTCTCACCTGCTGCCAAAGCACCAAAAATAGCAGCTCCTAAGGCAGGAGATTGATCGCTTTGAGACAACTTCATAGGACGACCGGTTATGTCTGCATAAATCTGCATTAAAAGCGGATTCTTAGCTGCAAGTCCTCCGCAGTTAACAATCTCTTCTACCTTAACACCGTGCTCTTCAATCCGGTTAATAATTGTTAATGCTCCAAATGCCGTTGCTTCAATTAATGCCCGGTAAATTTCATGCGGCTGTGTATGAAGTGTCTGTCCAAGTATTAAACCTGTTAAGCGAACATCCACAAGCACAGAACGATTACCGTTATTCCAATCCAATGCGAGGAGTCCGTGCTCGCCCGGCTTTTGTTTTGCTGCTTCATTTGACAACTGTTTAAATTTTTCATCAGTATTTTTACCGTAGCTTTCCGGTACGAAATTATTAATAAACCAAAGAAAAATATCGCCTACTGCAGGCTGTCCCGCTTCAATGCCAAAGTAACCCGGGATAACCGAACCGTCTACAATACCGCATACGCCTTTAATGTCATCAAGTTGTTCATTGTTTGGCCAGACCATTATGTCGCATGTACTGGTACCTAAGATTTTTACAAGCGTACCTTTTTTTACGCCTGCCCCAACAGCCCCCATGTGCGCGTCAATGCCTCCGACCGCAACTGCTGTTCCGGGTTTCAATCCCAGTTTCTCAGCCCACTCATTGGATAAACCACCAGCTTGACAGTCTGAGGTAAAAGCTACGTTAAATAGTCTTTCACGCAGAACTGCTAAATCAGGGGAAAGCAGGGAAAGGAAATCTTTATCAGGTAATCCGCCCCACTGTTCATCAAACATTGCTTTATGTCCTGCTGCACAGATACTTCTACATATTTTATCCGGTTTTGTATTGCCTGCTAAAATAGCAGGTATCCAATCGCAGCACTCCACAAAACTGTAAGCCGCATTAAACACATCACGATCTTTTCTTAGACAACGTAAAATTTTACTCCAATACCATTCGGACGAATAAGTACCACCAATCCTGGCCATATATTGCGGACGCAGCTTAAGAGCAAGTTCAGTAATTTCGTTTGCTTCTTCATAACTTGTGTGATCTTTCCACAGCCAAACCATAGCATTTAAATTATCTCTAAATTCAGGTAACATACATAGAGGTGTTCCGTTACTGTCCACCGGAATTGGGCTACTGGCCGTTGTATCAACACCAATTCCAATTATATCATATGGATCGAAACCGGAATGTTCTTCGCATGCTTTCGTGATCGCATTCTTTATAGTTATTTCAATTCCCTGAATATAATCCTGCGGATTCTGGCGTGCTACATTAGGATCTTTTTCATCTAATAGAATTCCTGTTTCCCCGGAAGGAAAGGCAAAGACACTTTCGGCTAATTCACTACCATCATCAAGATCAACAATCAACGAGCGGCACGAGTTAGTTCCGAAATCTAAACCAAGTGCATATTTTTTCATTTTATTCTCCGAGCCCGGTTCTTGGTTTCTTTAATTTCTCAAACCACCGAACAACTGTTCCTTCCTGTAGTAACACGGCTCCGACAATAATCAAACCCTTTAAAATATCCTGTACTTCGCTCGGTACTTCCTGAAGATTAAGAATATTACTAAGGTAGCCGATTATCAAAACACCAACTACAGTACCTACAACAGAACCTTTGCCTCCCATCAAACTTGTTCCTCCAATTACCACTGCAGCAATAGCATCAAGCTCCCATGTTAAACCGGCATCAGGCTTACCTTGCGTATAAGCCGAGCAATAAAGAACACCTGCCAAGGCCGAAAGCCCGCCAGAGATGCTGAATACAAGTGTTTTCACTTTATCAACATTGATTCCGGAAAGTCTTGCGGTTTCTTCATTGCCACCGATTGCATAGATATAACGGCCTAATTTCAATCGGGTAAGTACAAAATGGGCAATAATCGCCGCAGCTAAAAAGAATATCCCTGCTACAGGAATAATCTTTATACCAATTATAGATATTTTGCTGCTCAGTAAATCAAAGCTGATAGGAGCTACATTTGATGTCCCTTCGGCAACATAGCCTGCTGTTTCATAATAAATGGCATGGATTTGTCCGCCCTTACCCGCAATAAACTTTGCCAAACCAACAGCAGCACTCATCATACCCAGGGTAACAATAAAGGATTGAATTTTCCCTTTAGCAATTATAATACCGTTTAATGCACCGAGAAAAAGCCCAACAACCGGAACAATTATTAAAACCATTGCAGTACCAAATCCCGATGAAACATTGCTATAAATAAAAAAAAATGCGGCTGCAGAGGCCGATGAGGCAAACAAGGCTGGAAAGATCACCGAAAATTTTCTATTTACTATAAAAGATTTCGAAGCAATAAAAACAATACAAAATATAAAAATGATAAAAACAGGAATAGCGACGCTCGTTGCTCGCGACCAACTTCTTTCCATAAGAAGCATCGCGCAAATAACCGATGAAAAAGATACCAAGCTCCCGACCGAAAGATCAATGCCCGCTGATATAATCACAAGGGTCATACCAATTGCAGGAAGTGCGATTATGGAAACGCGTCCAAGTACATTTAGCTGATTATACAAATTTATAAAAGCCTCACCACTTAGAAACGTACCTGCAAGAAAAATTAATATTAAACCGGCAAAGGGGCCAAGATTCCGTAATGATGATTGTAATTTTTTTTTCAAACTTTTCACTAAATTCTCCAAATCAACTCAGGGGTGCTGCAGCATAAAGTATTTTTTCCTGCGTGGCTTCGTTATGATTAAAAAAAGCCGATAGTTTTCCTTCACGTAAAACCATAATTTTATCGCAAACAGAAAGCAGTTCGGGTAATTCCGATGAGGCCATCACTATCGCCAACCCCTGTTGTGCAAGTTTTGACAGGAGCACATAAATTTCGTGCTTAGCGCCTACGTCCACCCCGCGGGTAGGGTCATCCAAAAGCAGAATTTTAGGGTTTGTCGCCAGCCATTTGGCCAGTAATACTTTTTGTTGGTTGCCCCCTGAAAGTAATTCAATAGGGTTTTC
>CAJHYN010000440.1_pt1 | contig 31802 bp, 26 predicted proteins | sample 9198641 | NCBI WGS metagenome assembly CAJHYN01 (sample SAMEA7708370, study PRJEB35096) | sediment metagenome | biome: marine neritic benthic zone biome [ENVO:01000025]; feature: sediment [ENVO:00002007]; material: shallow marine sediment [ENVO:03000034] sea grass bed [ENVO_01000059] ... | reverse complement strand
AGAAAAAAGAGAAAAAGGAATTAACTGATAAGGAGGAATTGTTTTTTCAACTACATCTACTTTTGAAATTTACGCCCTTAAATAGTGAGGTAAAATTAGAAGAACTTATTTCGAGACTGCTGTGAAATGCGATAAAATTACTCGAGAATATAGTTTAAATAAGGATAAAAAATTCCATCGTCTTAAAGGAGAGTTAGAAAAACTACGCAATAATAATTTTGAAAAAGTAAAAAACGATATTATTTTCAAAATTATTGCCTCGAACCAAAAGATTATAGTGTAAAGGAATTATATAAAAGAAAATGTTTAATAGTAAAGTAGAGGACAATTCCTCTACTTCACATCAAGAATGCTTGAAGTCTAAAAAATAATACATTGCACTTTTGAATTAATTGTGAGATATTTTGTCCGAAGATCATTCCTCTAATTACATTGCCGTCACGGACCATTCCGTGACGAACTCTTCATACAAAAATTATAAAGTTAAAAACATGCGGGGGGAGATATGTTAAAAAATTACTTCAAAGTTGCTTTAAGATCGCTTGCCAAAAATAAAATATTTTCATTGATAAATATTGTTGGACTTTCTTTCGGTATTACCTGCAGCATTCTATTAATGCTTTATTTACAGAATGAACTTGCTTACGACAAGTTTAATACAAACGCAGAAAACATTTACCGCATTGGGGCAAAATATACTATCGGCGGAGTTGAATCCGAATTTGCAAACATTGCGCGTCCGGTAGCACCAACGCTAACAAAAGAATTTCCCGAGGTTTTAGAGTTCGCCCGGTTCGTAAAATACAACAGGCTTTCCGGCAATCCGGTTACCGTTCGTGATATTGATGATAAAGAGAAAGAACTTGAAGAAGAACTTGTGTTTTTTGCAGACTCGTCCGCGTTTAAAGTCTTTTCGTACAATTTGGTAAAAGGTAATCCGGAAAAAGCCTTGAATGAAAAGTTCACAGCAGTCATAACAGAAGACTTTGCATACAGGCTTTTTGGTGATGAAGACCCGATGGGCAAGGTAATTACATTTGATAACAACGAGCAGTGTAAGATTACCGGTGTTATTGAAAATCTTCCCGGCCCGACACACCTCGATTTTGAAGTACTTATTTCATATGCAACATTTCATAACGAGGTTGATTGGCAGAGGTGGATTGGCGGGCATGTTTACAGTTATTTGCTGCTCAACGAAAATCACAACATAAATGAGTTTGCAGCAAAGTGGCCCGGCTTTTTTGATAAATATATGTCCGAAACATTTAACCGGATGAATGCCAAATGTGATATTATTATTCAGCCTCTTGCAGATATTCATTTGTATTCAAATCTTCAATGGGAAGTGGCAGACAACGGAAACATAGTTTACGTTTATGTTCTGGCAATAGTTGCTGTTTTTATTTTGATTATCGCATGCATCAATTATGTTAATTTGACTACCGCACGTTCAACTGTCCGGGCAAAAGAGGTCGGTGTGCGCAAAGCAATCGGGGCAAATAGGAATTCGCTCATTAATCAATTTTTGAGTGAGTCAGTTTTGATTTCGATTATCTCAATTGCAGTTTCAGTTTTGTTTACATTTTTACTGCTTCCGTTTTTTAATACCATTGCTGGTAAGCAGCTTAGCTTTAATTTATTTAGCGATCCTTTGATATTTGCCGGAATAATATTAATCGGGTTTTTTGTGAATCTTGTTTCGGGAGTTTATCCGGCTTTTTATTTATCATCGTTTATTCCGGTTGATGTGCTTAAAGACAAGCTTAATATAATTACAAAAAGATTTTCACTACGACAGCTGCTTGTTATTGTTCAATTCGCAATTTCTGTTGTAATAATCATTGGTATTGGAATTGTGAACGACCAGCTTCAATTTGTTAAAAATAAAGACCTTGGATTTGATAAAGAGAATGTAATAGCAATCAACATAAAAGATAAGCACATTCAAGAAAATATAAATTCTATAAAAAACGATTTTCTGCAAATTCCCGGAATTTTAAGTACTGCTACTTCATATGATTTACCGGGAAAAGATTTAAACAAAACTGCATTTGCCGTTCCGGTTAGTGAGGGAAATTATGAAGATAACGAATTTCAGTTTATGCAGATTGATTATGATTACGTTGATTTAATGGGACTTGAAATTATTCAGGGAAGAAACTTTGATAGAACTATGACCACCGACAAAGAGAATGCTGTGATAATCAATCAAGCAACTGTTGATAAATTCGGTTGGGATAATCCGGTAGGCTATGAGTTCCGTGCTGGCGAGGAAACTTATAAAGTAATTGGGGTAATAAAAGATTTCCATGTTGAATCTCTGCATAATACAATTGCACCGGTTGCTATATTTTTATCAAATCCCGAAGCAGGATGGCTTTACTTAAAATTGCAAAGTGATAATCTTTCCGCTACAATGGGTTTAATAAATGACAAATGGCAAGAACTCCAATCGGCATTCCCGATCAGCTATGTTTTTGTTGACGAAAACTTTAACAAGCTTTACAACAGTGATGAAAAGCTGAGCGAGATTTTCCGCTATAGTGCATTCATTACAATTTTTATTTCGTGTTTGGGACTGCTTGGCTTATCCGTATTTACAGCAGAGCAGAAAATTAAATCCGTTGCCGTGCGAAAAGTTTTGGGTGCCTCCGTACCGAACATTTTAATTGAGCTGTCAAAAGAGTTTCTGCTGCTGTTAATAATTTCAAACGTGATTGCCTGGCCAATTGCATATTATTTTATGAATGAATGGCTGACGGATTTTGCTTACAGAATAAATATCGGATTCGGCAATTTTATTTTTGCAACAGTCATTTCAATTTTAATTGCCTTTGCAACAATAAGTTATCAAACAATTAAATCGGCATCTGTTAATCCGGTTAAGCTGCTGCGGTATGAATGATTAAAAAAATAAGCTAGTCACGCTGAGCTTGTCGAAGCGTGTTATCTCAAGCGTGTTCACATTTCGACGGGCTCAATGTGACGTTAAACAATCATTGCAGTAGACCATAAAAAAGACTATATTTTGGTCGTATCAATTTGAGGTGATAAATGAAACTCAGCGAATCTATAAAGCCGATCAGCTACTTAAAAACCCATGCTTCACAGGTTGTACGTGATGTTTCGGAGAATCAGAAGACAATGGTAATAACACATAATGGCGAAGCAAAAGTTATATTGCAGGACGTAAAGGTTTACGAGAAAACACAGGAAAGTTTAGCACTATTAAAAATACTGGCAATAAGCGGGAAAGAGATAAAGAATAAAAACTACAAGCCGTTAAAAGAATCATTTAAGAATCTTAGAAAAAGAGTAGATGACTTTAAACGGGGTCAGGATGAAGTACAAAGTTAACCTCACGATTTCAGCCGAAGATGATCTTTTCGAAATTTATAAATACGTTTACATAAATGATTCTGAAGACAAAGCAGAAAAGCTTTATGCAAAATTATTTGAAAAATGCAAAGCATTGCAAGAATATCCCTTCCGCGGACATGTGCCTCCCGAATTAAAGTTAATAGTAATAGAAGACTTTCTTGAAATAACATACAAACCTTATAGAATAATTTATCAGGTAATCGACAAAGAAGTTTTTGTGCATTGTGTTTTAGACGGCCGCAGAGACATGCAAAAATTACTGCAAGAAAGGCTGGTGAGAGAATAAAACCCTTTAACTCGAATTTAACAAAGTCTTCCCAAACCATTTCGTAACAAAAAAAGTTCGCCAAGTCTAAGTGTGGACCAAGACTGCCAAGAATTAGCTATCAAGCAATAAAATCAGTTTCATTTAATTCGCTTAAGCTGCTGAGGTATGAGTAGTTAAATTACAGCAAGTATCATCCCGTGACGAAAACAATTCGCTACCCTAAACGTAAGGACAACTCATGAGTTGTCTATAGAATTTCCAATTCAACAGTTTAATATTAATATATGATTTTAAATTGCAATATTTAGTTTTTATATTAAGTTAATAAGTTTGCTAGTTACAAATGAATAAAAGATTAACATTATTAGATGTCGATCGAATGGAATCGTTTTCTGAATAAAATGAAAAATAAAAAAGATAAATATGAACCGAAAGATTTACCAAGCCGAAAAAAAATGGATGAAGATATATCTGCAGCTAAAATAATATTTAAAGCAAATAAGTTGTTTTCTCTAATAGGATTGGGGAGTTCTAAACTTCGTAATATTGAACCTCAACTAGAAGATTTGATGAAGCTAAAAAATGAACTAATACAGTATCCTACTAAGTATAATAGATATTTTTCAGAAAAAGGATGGATAGCACATGATTCGATGGATTTTGAAATTATTAAAACAGCAGTTGACTTATACGATCAAAACAAACCTAAAGAGGCAGAAGATTTAATTAAAGATTATTATAGCCCATCTGAGATTGAATCAAGACTTATTTATTTACGTCATATTCCTGAGTTTAAAATCAGAATAAGGCTATTAGAAAACGCTCTACAGGATTATAAAAACAAAAGATATTATGCAGTGATTCCTTTATTGCTGATGATAATTGATGGTGTAATAAATGATGTAATGCAAAAAGGATTTCATACGGATAATCTCGATTTATCAGTTTGGGATTCTATGACTTCAACAGATACTGGAATTCAAGTTGTAAAAGAAATATTTACACGCACAAGAAGAAAAACAAACTCAGAAGAATTGGATTTACCTTTTCGTAATGGAATATTACACGGTCGTGACTTAGCCTACGATAATTATACTGTAGCTTGTAAATCATGGGCATTTGTATTTTTTGTTCGAGATTGGATTATATCAAAGAAAACTGAAAAAGATAGATTGGAAAAGTTTACTGAAAAAAATAAAGTTAAATCGCTTTCGGAACTGGCTAAAGATTTCAAAGAACTTGATAAGTTGAAAGCTGCTACAGCTTCATGGAAAGCAAGACAAATATCTAGCGAATATATTGAAAATATAAATTTGACCAAAATAGCTGATGAGAAAGAGCCAGAATGTTTAGTTATTAACTTTCTTGAATTATGGAAAAAGAATAATTTTGGAAAAATGGCTGAGTCCTTCTCTAAAACGATTACTGATAATTACAAAAAATATGCTGCTGAAGTACGAAGTATATATGGAAACCAAGTGCTTGATGACTATCAAATTATGAAAATTATTGATGAAGCATCAGCAATTTCAGAAGTAAATGTGCGCTTGACTTTCTCTAGTTCAGTAATGAAAAAAGTTACTTTTCGTTGTATTTATGAAAGAGGATTTGCGGATTCTTTGCCTCGTGGGTTTCAAGGTGGTAATTGGAAATTAGTTTGGATGCAGGATTTTAATACTAAGGATAATTAACAAATTAACCGAATCCGATGAATAGATAGAAACAAACTCTTGAAACCATTCCCCATTGAATTTGTCTAATTAATTAGTATTTTAGAAACAGATTAAATATGCGATTATCTTATTAAGTGAAAAGACTCAGAAAAATATTATTCTACTTTTTAACTGGTTCCATTGTGCTTGCATCATCGGGTTTTTCCAGTATTTGCAACTGTGAAACGCTGATGAAAAAGCATGAGAGGGCTGAAATGGACTGTTGCTGCAAACCGGTTAAAGAAAGTAAATCATGCTGCACCGGTGAAAAGATGAACCATGAAACAAAAGAAGAGAGCTCAACAAAGATTTGCCCCGGAAAATATTTCGCAGCAAAAAAAGAAAACAATTCTCTTATAGTAAAAGCACAAGTAGTTGATTCAAAATTAGATTTTGAAAAAATAGATACGATCAATCCCGAAGAAACTATAAGCATTGAAAAAATTCCGAAGTTTCTGAAATTCCTTCAGATAAAAAACTTTACCGGCAATTCCGGTAAAGAAATAATCATTTCAATTAACCAGCTTAAAATTCCTTTTCCAGTTTTAGTATAAGTTAATGTAGTGTATCAGTTTCAAGTTAATGTCATTCCGGACTTGATCCGGAATATATTTTAGGAGATGCTGAAACAAGTTCAGCATGACAATATCAAGAAATTACTGCACTACTCATTTTTAATCCGCAAGGATTACAAAATTGAAAACTAAAAAAGGATCAAAATGAAATTCATAAACATAGTCCTCCGAAGCGTTTCGCGTAGGAGGGAAAATTCTCCTTCGCTAATGACAAATGAAAGAGGAATACATAGATTTAAATACATTTTATTTCTTCTATTGATGTGCTGGCCGATGATTCATGCACAGCATCTCAATGGAACGGTTTACGAGTTAAATCAAAATCAAAATAAAGTCCCGCTGCCCGGGGTGAATATTCTTTGGGAAGGCACGCAAACCGGAACGTCGTCCGATGAGGAGGGCAATTTCCACTTACCGCGAACCAAAGAAAACAACAGGCTGGTTGTAAGTTACATCGGTTATAAAAAGGATACCATTAGCGTTCCCGCAAATATGAAAGATATTGAAATTACGTTAAGCGTGATAAGGGAACTTGATGAAGTGCTTATTTCCGCAAAGGCAAAAAGCATTGTAATTAAAGAAGCCGAACCGATTTTTACGCAGATACTGAACCGCGAGGAATTAAACAAAGCCGCTTGCTGTAACCTGTCGGAGAGCTTTGAAACAAATGCTTCGGTGGATGTTTCGTACAGTGATGCACTAACCGGCGCAAAGAAAATTCAGCTTCTCGGGTTGGAAGGAAAGTACAGCCAGTTGATGACTGAATACATTCCCAACTTGCGCGGGATCGCAACAACGTATGGTCTCGGTTATGTGCCTGGTCCGTGGATGGAATCGATACAGATTTCAAAAGGTACTGCTTCGGTTATTAACGGTTATGAATCTGTTACGGGGCAGATAAATATTGAGTATAAAAAGCCGGAGAAAAGTGAACGGCTGCATTTGAACGCATTTCAAAACTCTAATTTGAAAGGGGATTTGAATGCAAACTATGCTTATAAAATAAATGATAATCTCGGCACACTGTTTTTTGCGCACGGCAATTACTTCAATGAAAACATTGACGACAACGATGATTCGTTTGCGGATTTACCCAGAGTGAAGCAGTACAATCTTTTTAACCGCTGGAAATACATGGATCAAAACTGGGTTGCACAATTTGGAGTTTCCGTTCTTGGCGAAGAAAGAAACAGCGGGCAGTTTGGTGTGAGCAGCAATCCGTATAATATCAAAATTGACACAGACCGCTACCAGTTGTACTCAAAAACTGGGTACATATTTGATAACCTGGTTGGAACAAGTATCGGTTTTATAAACCAGATTACCAGCCATGATCAGAATTCAAACATTGGCATAAATGATTATTCGAGTAATCAATTTACTTATTACACGAACTTGATTTTTGAAACATCTGCTTATCATAAAGACCACAAACTAAACTTCGGGTTCAGTTTTCTTTATGATGATTATAATGAAAGTTTAAACACGAGAAATCTTGACAGAACTGAAAAAGTACCCGGAGCTTTTCTGCAGTACACAATTACTCCGGTTGAAGATTTAAATATTATTGCTGGGATTCGTTCTGACTTCCATAATATTCACGGAACGTTTTACACACCCCGTTTTCATGTTAGATTTAAACTTGAAGAAACGACAACAATCAGGGCTACTATTGGTAAAGGGTTTAGAACAGCAAATGTAATTGCAGAGAATACTTCTCTGCTCGCAAGTTCGCGTGACTTAATTTTTGCAGATAATCTCGATATGGAAGAAGCCTGGAATTTTGGGATCAACATTACAAAGTATTTTGAGATCGGCGGGCGCGATTTAACAATAAACGCAGATTATTACCGCACGGATTTTATAAATCAAATTGTACTTGATACAGACGTTGATGCTTCGAAAGTATTTATCTCGAATCTCAACGGCGATTCGTTTTCAAACAGTTATCAAATCGAAATGATCTACAAACTTGTTAAAGGTTTGGACGTACTTGCAGCTTTCAGAATTAATGATGTAAAAATTACACTCAATGAAAAACTTCAGAACAAGCCGATGCTCAATGAATACAAGAGTTTGCTGTCGCTGAGTTATTTACCGAAACTTAGAAAATGGCAAGCTGATGTTACATTCCAGCTAAACGGAGGAGGCAGGCTGCCGGATACAAAATCGAATCCCGTTGAGCATCAAGCCAGAGAAGAGTATCCCGCTTTTGTTTTGATAAATGCACAGTTTACAAAAAAATATAAGTTGTGGGAATTTTACGTAGGTGTTGAAAACTTAACAGACTTCACACAGGATAATCCGATAATAGCAGCAAACGATCCGTTTGGAAATTTCTTTGATGCCTCAATGATTTGGGGCCCGATTTCCAGGCGAAGAATTTACGGCGGTTTCAGATTTACATTAAAATAACGGAGAAGAAATGAAATCTATAAAATTTTTATTTGTGTTATTTTTATTTACGTTTTCATTCGCTGAAGAAAAAGAAAAAATTGTAATGTTTTATGCGTCATCAATGAGTGAAAAAAGTGAAGAAATAATTTTTGAAAATATTCCTCATGAAGACGGCGTAGAGGATTTGGACGTAGACGTGATTCAAAAAACAATCAGAATAAAATTTGATTCTGAAGAAACAGATCCGGATATGCTGGCTTATGCATTGCTGCAAATTGAAATAGAAACAATAAAACTATTTGAGATATTTGAAGGCGAAGAAGAACCGGAATTAAATATCGCGAAAATATGGAATAAACACTGCCCTGTTATGCTCGAAGATATTGATCCGACAGCTCCGACTGTAGAATATAGAGGGAAGAAAATCGGTTTCTGCTGCCCCGGCTGTGATCAAAAATTCTTGAAAGATCCTGAAAAATTTATGGCAAGATTAAATGAAAAAGGTGAGATGAAGGATAAATAAATTTTTATGGCCCGTGAAATTAATTCATGGGCTATATTGAATGAATCGTATTGATTCAATGGAATTATTGAAATTATTCCTCGTTGCATTTTTATAATTATTTGTTATTTTAAAAAAGACTGAATGTGTGATTATTCAATTAAATGAAAAAAATTAGAAAAATACTATTCTATTTATTAACATTTGCAATTGTTTTTGCATCGTCTGGTTATACAAATCTTTGTAATTGCGAAAAGTTAAAAAAGCAGGAAAAGCTTACACAAAGCAACTGCTGCTGTAAACCTGTTGAAGAAAAAAAATCATGCTGCACTACGCAAAGTCAGGATCATTCATCCGAAAAGAAACAAGAGAATACTACAAAAATTTGTCCCGGCAAATACGTAAAAGCCAAACAAGAAAACAATTCTCATTTAGTAAATACAAATGTTGTTGATTCCAAAATCGATTTAAAAGAAATAGATTTAATCGATACGGAATTAGCAATCGACATTTCAAAAATTCCGAGGTATCTCAAATTCCTTCGAATAAAGAATCTCACTAATCATAACGGTAAAGATTTTATAATAGAAATTAATCAGCTCAAAATTCCCGCTCCTATACACTCATAATAATACCGCCTAACGCGGAAACCCTAAACTATATTTTAAATAAGCACAGGTGAAAAATGAGGTTTAAATATATTTTTCTCTTTGTTGCCCTCATTCTGAACAAAGGAAATATTTGCCCGCAAAGTCTGAATGAAATTATTAATGAAGCTATAAGCTTGAGTCCGCAAATAAAAATGCTGGAAGCAAAAAAGGAAACGGCAAGGAATAGAATTCCCCAGAATTCAAATTTGCCCGACCCGGTTTTGACACTGGGATTGTTGAACATGCCGGTCAACAGTTTTGCTTTTGACCAGGAACCAATGACCGGAAAAGCAATCGGCGTAAGCCAGCAATTTCCTTTCCCGGGTAAGCTTGGCACAATTGAGGCAACAAGAGAATACGATGTAAAGATTGTTGAACAGGAAATAGAAGAAGCAAAAAATGATTTACGGAAAAAAATAATTAAAGAATATTCCGAATTAATCTATTCAAAAGAGCTTCTAAAAATATTAAATGATAAAAAAGAAATACTGGCAGTGCTTTCAAGTGTTGTGGGGAAAAACTATAGCGTTTCAAAATCAAGTCAGCAGGATGTCTTTAAAGTTGAGCTTGAAAGAACAGCTTTGGAAAACTCAATGACAGAGCTCGAAAGCAAAATCAATATTCACAAGGCGGTTATTGATAATTATTTATTTCGTGAAAGCGCGATTGATATTGCCGTTGTGAAAATGAATTCAATAGACAAATTATCAGTAATTGATTCGCTTAGTGTAAAGGAAGCGGTTAACAGACCGTTATTAAAGCAAATATCTTTATCAAAAGAAAAAGCAAAAAAGCAGGAAGAATTAGCTGACTACGAATTCTATCCCAATTTTAATGTTGGAGTTCAATATTCCCAAAGAGACAGGATAGGATCAACAAATACCGACTTGAAAGATTTTGTCACGTTTAAATTTGGTCTAAATTTACCGGTTAATTACGGGGGTAAAAAAACTGCTAAAGTTGACGAAGCAAAATCTTTGCAAGTTCTTTTTGAACAGCAGTATCAAAAGATTTTGCAGATGATAAACATTTCAATTGAGTCTTCGCTTTTCAAAATCAATTCTTTGGAAGATAGAATACAACTGTTGAACGAAGGGCTTATTCTGCAGGCTCAAAAATCTTATGAGTCCTCTTTGGCGAATTATCAAACCGACAGAACAGAATTCATAAATGTAATCGATGCTGTGAACAAACTGCTGGATTTGCAAAAAGACGAATACAAATTAAAGACCGAATTGATAAAAGAAATTGCGAATGTAGAATTTCAGACCGGAAGAAAAATAATTGGTGAGGAAATTCAAGTTTTTAAGGAGAATCAAAAATGAAAAATAAATCAACATTAATACTATCGGTACTGCTTGTAATAGCAGTGGGATTTATTGTTTATCAAAACTTTATTACCGTTAGTTCGCCTGCTGATCACGAACATGCGACTGAAGCAGAAATGTACACTTGCGGAATGCACCCGGATATTATTTCGGATGAACCCGGCAACTGTCCCATCTGCGAAATGAAATTAACGCCGATAAAAAGCGAAACCGAATCGAGCGGTGAAAAGAAAATTGCTTATTGGGTTGCGCCTATGGATCCCAATGAAATTTATGATTCGCCCGGCAAATCTAAAATGGGAATGGATTTGGTTCCCGTTTATGAGGATGAAATTTCCGGCGGCGGAGTTGTTAAAATTGATCCGGTTGTTCAGCAGAATATGAATGTAAAAATAACAGACGTTGTAAAAAGGGAGTTAAGCTTGAAAATTATAACAAACGGTGTTATTACTGCAGACGAAAGGAACGAATACGTCGTAACTACAAAAGTCGGCGGTTGGATAGAAAAGCTATACGTTAACTTTACAGGTCAACAAGTGAAGAAAGGCGAAAAGCTTGCGGAGATTTACTCACCCGAACTTGTCTCCGCACAGCAGGAATATTTATCGGCTCTTGAGTACCACAGTAAAATGCAGCAATCAAGTAATATACTGCTCGTAAATAGCGGTAAAACTTTATTGGATAATGCTTATGAAAAACTGTCATTACTTGAAATGTCGGGTACGGATATTTTTACGCTTGAAAATGAAAACGTAATAAAAAATACAATTCCAATTTACTCACCAGCAAACGGAATTGTTTTGATAAAAAATATTTCCGAAGGGCAGAAAGTAAACCCTGGAAGCATGCTGATGCATGTCTCGGATTTATCAAATCTGTGGGCGCTGGCTGATGTTTATGAGGAAGATTTATCAAAGATAGAATTAGGTGACCGGGCTGAAATATTTGTTAACTCATTGCCGGGTAAAACAATCAGCGGAAGCATTTCATTTATTGACCGTGTGATTGATCCCAAAACACGGACAGCAAAAGTGAGGGTTGATGTTTCAAATACTGGGCTGAATTTAAAACCTGAAATGCTTGTGAGAGTTGAACTAAAAGACGAAGGTGAAGTTGCAGTTTCAATTTCCGAAGAGTCTGTAATCAGATCGGGACAAAAGAATATTGCTGTGCTCGCTTTGGGCGACGGTAAGTTTAAGCCGATTGAAATTAGCCTGGGCAAATACTCCGACGGATATTATGAAGTAATCAGCGGCCTAAATGAAGGAAACAAAATCGTTACTTCTGCACAGTTTTTAATTGACTCGGAAAGTAACCTTAAATCTGCGTTGAAGCAATTCACATCATCATCGAAGAAAGAAGAACCGGATATGCCTGAGATGAAAGAGGAAGAAGATCACTCCGGGCACGATCACGAAAATGTAGAAAGTGACTTTAAAGGATCAGTAAATGAATACGACATTGAATCACCCTTAATTCGATTGGGTGTAATTGATGTTGCATCAATTGATGAAAACGGTGACGGCAAATTATTTGAATGCCCGATGGACTGGAATATCATTGGCGATGAAACAGGCAGATGTCCTGCCTGTGAAATGAAGTTGAAAGAATATTCAATTGACGAAGTGAAAAGTAATCTTGAAAAGAATGGCTATAGATTTAAGGAATAGAACGCTGATTCTTATGATTATCATGATTAATTATGATCATAAAAATCATAACATCATAATGATCCGTGTTCAATTAACTAATTGGAGATTTAAATGGTAACAAACGACAATAAAGAAAATTTTATAAGTAAGATTATTCAATGGTCGGTTGAAAATAAATTTCTCGTAATAATCTTAACCGGTGCATTAATCTTCGGCGGTATCTGGGCTGTCAGAAATACGTCCGTTGACGCTATCCCGGATTTGAGTGATGTACAGGTAATTATTTTCACCGAGTATTCGGGGCAAGGCCCGCAGATAGTTGAAGACCAGGTTACATACCCGCTAACTACAAAAATGCTTTCGGTACCTTTTGCATCAGACGTACGCGGTTATTCCTTCTTTGGTTTCTCAATGGTTTATGTAATTTTCGAAGACGGAACAGATATTTACTGGGCACGCAGCAGGGTGCTCGAATACCTCAACTCAATTCAAGGAACATTGCCTGAAGGAGTTAATCCGCAGCTTGGACCGGATGCAACGGGACTTGGATGGGTTTATCAATATGTACTGCAATCGGATAAAAGAGATTTGCAGGAACTGCGCTCAATACAGGATTGGTTTTTACGGTTTGAATTATCTTCACTTAACGGTGTTGCAGAAGTAGCAAGCATCGGCGGATTTGTAAAACAATACCAGGTTGAAATTGATCCTATAAAGCTTGCGTCGTACAACATCCCCATTAAGAAAGTAAAGCAAGCTATTCAGAAGAGTAACAGCGACGTTGGCGGTAAACTTCTCGAAATGAGCGAAATGGAGTTTATGGTTCGCGGGCTCGGTTACATAAAATCAAAAGAGGATATAAGAAATATTGCGATTGGGTATTCTTCATTTACCGGCACACCGATTTATGTTAAAGACATCGCAAATGTAACGATTGGACCGGAACTAAGAAGAGGCATTGCCGATTGGAACGGAGAAGGAGAAACTGTCGGCGGTATAGTTGTAATCCGCTACGGTGACAACGCGCTTGAAGTAATCGAGAGAGTTAAAACCCGGTTGGCTGAATTAGAAAGTTCTCTGCCGGAAGATGTACAGGTAATTACTGCCTATGACCGCTCCGAATTAATCAATAGTGCGATTGATAACTTGACAGAAAAGCTTATCGAAGAAAGTATAATTGTTGCACTTGTAATTATTGCATTTCTGCTGCACGTGAGAAGTTCGCTTGTTGCGATATTTACTTTGCCAACGGCAGTACTCGCCTCATTTTTAATAATGAAACTGCAGGGTATAAACGCAAACATCATGTCGCTGGGCGGGATTGCAATTGCTATTGGTGCGATGGTTGACGCATCAATTGTGATGGTTGAAAATGCCTATAAACATTTGGCGGATGAAAATCATAAGCCCCCGGAAGAAAGGAAACCTCACTGGGAAACTGTGCTTGAATCTGCAAAAGAAGTCGGGCCGTCGATATTTTATTCGCTGCTGGTTATAACGATATCCTTTCTGCCGGTATTTACATTGGAGCAGCAGGAAGGAAGACTATTTAAACCTTTGGCTTTTACAAAAACTTATGCGATGGCTGGCGCTACTATTCTTGCAGTAACTATTGTCCCGGTTTTAATCGGCTACTTTGTTAGAGGCAAATTCAAGCAGGAAGAAGAAAATCCATTAACAAAAATACTGACGAAAATATATCACCCCGTAGTTGATTTTGTAATTAAACGAAGATGGTTTGTTATTATTGCTGCTGCCGTAATTGTTTTGTTCACTTTATACCCTTACTCAAAACTCGGCTCTGAGTTTATGCCGCCTTTATACGAAGGAGACCTGCTTTATATGCCGACTACTCTTCCCGGTATATCAGTTACAAAAGCGCGCGAGATTTTGCAGCAGACAGACAAAATCATAAAGTCATTTCCTGAAGTAGAATCTGTGTTTGGTAAAATAGGAAGAGCGGAAACAGCAACAGACCCGGCGCCGTTATCAATGATTGAAACAACAATACTTTTAAAACCCGAAGAAGAATGGCGCGAAGGTATGACGCCGGATAAACTTGTTGATGAAATGAACGACGCAATTCAAATTCCCGGTTTAACCAACGCCTGGACAATGCCGATCAAAACAAGAATTGATATGCTCTCAACGGGAATAAAAACTCCAATCGGTGTTAAGATAGCAGGCAAAGATTTAGATATTTTACAAAACATAGGTAAAGAAATAGAAGAGCTTGCAAAAACAATACCCGGCACCAGATCAGCCTTTGCCGAAAGAGCAGTTGGCGGTAATTACATTGACTTCGAAATAAAGCGCGACGCAATTGCAAGATACGGTTTAACTATCGCTGATGTGCAAAGTGTAATCAGCAGTGCTGTCGGTGGAATGAACATTACCAAAACTATTGAAGGACTTGAAAGGTATCCTGTTAATCTGAGATACCAAAGGGATTATCGTCAAAATATTGAATCACTTAAAAGAGTGCTTGTACCTATTCCCTCGGGAGGAAACATTCCACTTGAGCAAGTGGCCGACCTTATAATTAAAAAGGGTCCGCCGATGATAAAAACCGAAAATGCTCGTCCGAATGTTTGGGTTTATATTGATATAAAAGATATCGACGTTGGCACTTACATTGAAAATGCGAAGATAGCTGTAGCGGAAAACATTAAACTGCCGGCGGGTTATTCATTAAAGTGGAGCGGGCAATATGAATACATGGAGAGAGCAAGCAATAAACTGGCTGTAGTTGTACCGCTTACTCTGCTTATCGTAATTGTGCTGCTTTACATTAATACGAAATCGTTTACCAAAACCGGGATAGTGTTGCTTGCGCTGCCTTTTTCATTGGTCGGTGCTATTTGGTATTTATATCTCGCCGGGTTTCACATGAGTGTTGCTGTTTGGGTTGGTATTATTGCATTACTCGGTGTTGATGCAGAAACCGGTGTTGTAATGCTGCTTTATCTCGACATTGCTTATGAGAAATTCAAAAAGAAAGGAATGCTTACAAATTTAAGTGCACTGAAAGAAGCAATATTTGAAGGCGCTGTAAAAAGAATTCGCCCAAAAATTATGACGGTAATGACAACCTTTCTCGGACTACTGCCTATTATTATTGGCGTCGGTACCGGTTCGGACGTAATGAAAAGAATCGCAGCGCCGATGGTCGGGGGAATTTTCACAAGTATGATAATGGAGCTTACGGTTTACCCGGCAATATTTTATTTAATTAAAAAACGAGAGTTAAGAAAGGAAATAAAATGAAGATTATTTTGATCTTTTCCGTGTTGTTACTATTCGCAAATACTGAAGACAAAGAATTAGTAAAAATTGCCGGTTCATTAAAAGGGATTATGCAGCAAAATGATATTTCCTCTAAGATTGATTTGAATAAATTAAATAAGAGAGATAATCTATATGCGCTTGGTGCTGCAGAGAACCTTAAAGGGGAAATTCAAATCTTCAACGGCAAACCTTATAATTCACAGGTTGAAAGTGGTAAGCTTTTAATCGAAAATACTTATGATAAAGAAGCATCATTACTGGTTTATGCTAATGTTGATGAATGGATAGAAAAAAGCATTGATAAAGAAATTAGTGATTTAAAATCAGTGCAAAAAATAATTGAATCATTTGCAGAACAAAATAAAATAGATTTAAGTGAACCAATACCTTTTTTGTTGAAAGGTAAAGCGGAAAACCTTTCATGGCATGTAATCGATTGGAATCCGGGTGATTCATTGCATACACATAAAAGGCATAAATCTTCAGGATTAAGCGGAGAATTAAAAAATGAAATAGTAGAGATTATTGGATTTTATTCTGATAAACATCATGGGATAATTACTCACCATTCCACAAATATACATCTTCACTTTAAAAACAAAAGCGGAAATGCTGCAGGTCATGTAGATGATCTAAAAACAAAAAAAGAAATTAAAATATATTTTCCAAAACAAACTATTAGGAGATAAAAATGAAAAGAATATATCTATTTGTGATAACTGTTTTATTGTTTACATTTTCATTAAATGCTCAAGAAAAGAACCACGACCACAAAGATCAAAAAATGGAAAAACATTCAATTGTTCGCGAAGGTGAAATTGATCTTATGGCAATTGATAAAAACAAAGACGGGAAGGTATTCCAAGACCCAATGGACTGGAATGTTATTTCCGATGAAGCAGGGAGATGCCCGCTTTGCGAAATGAAGCTCAAGGAAGTTACTCTCGAAGAAGCAAAAGCCAACCTGCTGAAACATGGTCATAAAGTTAAAGTTCACCACATGGAAATGAAAGGTGAAATGAAAAAAATGGACGATAAAAAACATGACATGAAAAAGATGGATCACAAAGAACATAAAAAGAAAGAAAAGAAAACAGCTTCAGCAGATATCTGGAATACGCACTGCCCTGTAATGGGCGGCGAAGTTGACCCGACAGTTCAAACTGTAAAATACAAAAGCAAAACAATTGCTTTCTGCTGTCCTGGTTGTGAAGATAAACTCAAAGCCGATCCTGAAAAATATTTATCTTCTTTGGATGAGAATGGAATAAAAATAGAAAAATAATTGCTGGAATTTTACTTAACAGGCGGGCATCTTTTCTATCATTAATCAAGTTTACTCTAATCTACCCCTCAAAGCCCGGTGCTGGCTTTGAGGGTCATTAAATGTTTAGGAAAGGCCAGAGAACTTAGCTTTGTCAAATCGATTGCTTTCTATTAATCTTTATTTCAGCAATTGCATTTTTTTAGACACTACACCCCGTGATGTTTTAAGCAGATAAAAATAAGTACCCGATGATAAATTCGATGCATTAAAGTCTACTTTATATGTTCCCGGGAAGAAATAATCATCTGCTAATTCGACAACTTTTTGACCTAATAAATTATAGACCGATAAATTTATTTTCAAGCGGGAGCTGATTGAGAATTCTATTGTTGTTGAAGGATTAAAAGGGTTAGGATAATTTTGTGATAAATTATAAAGCGTGGGTAACTCAGGGATTTGCCCTACAGAAGTAGGAGTAAACGTAATTATTATATTTTCTACTGAGTCTTGCTCTGTGCTTATCTCAAATTCTTCGCTTATAGCATCATCAAAACCAATTCTTTGAGAAAGTAATCTGTAACTCCCGAATGTTAATTCGTTAAATCCAAAATCTCCCAGCGAATTGGAGAAGCTATAAGAAAAAATCTCATTGCCTGAAGCAGACAAAGCATAAACAATTGAATTATTGGTCGTATCACTTGGGTTGTTTAACATAACTTTCCCGGATGCCATTCCTCCTCCGTAGGAAGAATCGCGAGCAAGGTGAATATCTTTCGAAATCTCGTGCCCGGTTATATCGATAGAATCTGCATCCTGCCAAAACGGAATGTGTTTATCCATCCTATTATAATATCCCGGTAGGTAAAACCCGGAAAACGCCTGAATATAATATTCTCCAACGTTTTTAATATTGTCTATTTTATATTCACCGTTTACGTCTGTTAAAACAGTATAACTTCTATTAACATCATTATCATCAGAATTAGCAACATTAATTTTTGTAGGTGTATGCTTTCCTCTTCTTGCTATTACAGTTGATTTAGAAAGCACTACTCCAATATTATCATCAATAATTTTTCCTGTTATTGAAATATCAGTGGGTGTCTCTTTTTCCAAAACAAAATTAACTTCTTCAACTGCATCTTTAGTAACATGAATAACATCAGCTTCGAGAGGTGAATCTTTAAGATAAGCATATTGCATGTAGTATCCGTCCTTATATGCAGACACTAAATAACTTCCTGCCGCTAATTCCTTTGAATAATTTCCATCGGCATCAGTAAAAGCAGAGTCAATTAATATAATTCCGTCATAAAAAAAATACATTTCGGAGTTAGCTAAAAACGATAGACTATCTTGCACAGTTCCCTCAATAGTTCCGGTCATTCTGTGCTGATTATGAAACATGATGATTACTTCAACTTCTTTTACCGGCTCATTACTGGTATTATAAATTTTGATCGTGTTGTTCGTATCACTTTCAATGATATCAAAATAATTAAACAGGATCAGCTCAAAAGAAAAGGAGTTTGAAGGTTCCAACGATATTGGGAAATTATTATCTTCATTCATCCTTAAATTAAATAGCGATTTATCATATACAATACTGTCGACAGCAATACTTTCCGCAGTATTATTTCTAACGTTAACAGTTCTCAGTCTTTCAAATTTGTTGCCGAAAACAATATGGCGGGGCATGACATGCAATTCCTCATGCTGAGCAAAATTTGCCGTTTGTAAAATGCAGAACCAAAATAGAAGTAAATATTTACGTAACATTTTATTTTCCTGATAATCAATTTTTATTGAACATGAACGAAAACTTTTTTGTCTTAAACAAGTAAGATAAAATCGATAAAACCAACAAGGCTGAAATAAAGCCTATGATAATAATATTATTCGTATCTCTACTTGGCAGGATACTAATAGGGATATTATTACCGGCAATAGTAAACGCCGCCCAATAGTATGGGTTTGGGTTGTCTTCTTTTATGAATTTTAATTTAGCTAATCTCAATGCTTCTGATTTGTTTACACCTTCAGTTAAAAACGAATAGAAGTACGTCATAAATTTGGCAGTATATTTGTCGCTTATATCCCATAAAGATACTATTACACTACCGGCACCTGCTTCTAAGAATGCTTTTTGCATTCCGACAATTCCCTCAGCCTTATCTATTTTTCCCAACCCGGATTTACATGAACTTAATACTACTAAAGAATTTGAAAGATTTAATTGAAGGATTTCTCCTATTTCTAAAAATCCGTCGTTTATATCATCATTGCTTGAAAACAGAATTAGGGGATTATCCTTGTAGAGTAAAGAATGTGTTGATAAATGAATGATTGATGCATTCTCAGATTTATTTTTAAATATGGTTTCAGTTGCATTTTCCGACAAGAATACTTGCCCCGCATTTAATATATTTTCGATGACATTGATTTCGTCACTGGAATATTCAAGTTTACCGAGATTTACATTTCTCATATGCAAATCCATATTTCCTGTTAAGCCCCGCTTTTCAGTATATAATTCAGAACCAGTATTAAAAACCGGATCACCGATTAATAATGCGTCATCAGTTTTATTGGAACTTCTTGTTTGCATTTCACTCCAGATTCTAATGGAGGGGGTATAAGAAATTGTATAATCGTTTATAAGGAATTTTATATTTTCATAATAAAACGGACTTGGGTCATTATTATCTTCCATGACTAAAAATTCGAACGGTATTCCAAGCATATCCGGCGGAAGATTGAAAATAATATCCGAGTTGGCTGGAATATAGCCTAATGCCGGAGAAACAACTTTCTTGAAAAAGTCATAAGCAGCTTTTGAATTAAAGGCAAACAAATCTTTGTTGAAATAAATTTCTTTAACATTTGAGTTGACTCGATAATATGGTGTAATTAATGATGTAAGCTCTCTTAATTCATTTGGACTAACTTCTATTTTATCACTTTTAAAAATATTATTAGATATGATGAAATAGTATAAGTAATCTTCAGAAGTATAGTAAGAAACTACAAACTCATTTTTGCCTAATTGTTTTTGAATATCGTTTATGTTGAAGTCATCGGTTTCATTAAAAAATTCTTTTAGCGATGGAGCTGCCGAGATAATAGAGTTTTCAATTTCTTTCAATTCAGAAGTAAACGAATCAACCTCGTCATCGGCATAAATACCGTTGCTTACTTCCCATCTTAAATCATAGTATTTATTTATTAGCGTACTGTCTTTTATGTTTTTCTCAAAGACTAAGTGGATTAGATTCTGCATAGTGTTTCTTGATCTTGAATTATCAACTAACTGAAAGGCTTCTTTAATTTTCTTTTGAGTAAGGTATAATTCTATAAGAGAATTGTATGCCGATAAAAAATTTGCAAAATAGTTAATCTGAATTTCAGAATTATTAAATAATATTCGCGAACTTGCATCAATTAATTTAATTGCCTGTAAAAAATTTTCTTCAGCCGGTAGATAATTTGATTGGGCTTCGTAAAATTCTCCTAATTTTGTATAAGATTCAATGAGGGTGTTATAATCTTTTGCATCTTCAGCATAACCTTTTGCGCTGACAATATTTTCGAATTCGGATTTTTTATTACCAGCTTTTCTATATAATTCGGATAGAAACAAATGCTGAATTCCTAACAACTGATTATAACCTTCACTTTTTGTTTCATCAATTAATTTCTTTAAATCATTACCGGTAATGGTTTCAGAGTCGTATTTCTTTATTTGAATCAAAGACAGGAATGTTTGTGACAGAAGTTTATTATAAGTATCCCCGTAAGTTTCATAAATATCAGCAGCCTTTGATAAATAATTGTCGGCAGTTTCTGAACTGTCCATTGAGATATAAATTTTCCCGATATTCTGGTATAAATCGGCAAGAAGAAAAGGGGTTTCCGACTCATTAAGATCATTCTCCCTTTCGCGTAAAACTTTTAAAGCTTTCTCCGACAAATCAATATTGTAATACAATATTCCTAATCCAATGTTTATTTCAACATCGGAAGGTATGTCGTTTATTTGCTTTGCCAGCTTTTTTGCAAGTGTATAATATTCCAGTGCTTTCGAATAGTTGGATAAATTCGTGTATACATCACCAATTCCTCTAAGACTGATTATACGTGTGCGAATATTCTCCCCAGAGTTGTTAAGTCCCAAAGTATAATATTCAAGTGCACTTTTATGATTCGAAATATTTAAATAAATGTTTCCGATATTATTAGCAGTAAGAGCAAGCCTGTTTATATTTTTAAGTTTTTTAAAGAGTTCAAAACTTTTATTATAGTTTTCCCTTGCAGCTATTAGTTCGCCTGTAAAAGTAAAAGACACAGCCTTTTCACTTAGACAAACTGCTTCCAGTTCGGCATCATTAATTTCTTTTGCCAATTTTATTGCCATATCAAAATTTTTTCTGGATTTTTCAATTTCTCCTGCTTCATCATAAATAATAGCAAGGTTAAGCAGTGCTTTTATTTTTTCAGTATTGAATTGATTATCCGATGCATGTTTAAGAGCTGCTGAATATATTTTTTCTGATTTATCATATTGGCCGGACAAATAAAATAAAGAACCTTTGGCAACAAGTGATTGCGCATAGAAAGGATGATCCTTGGTGATTTTTTTTTTGGCATTATCTAAAATCTTTAAAGCTTTTTCGTAATCTCCTAAATACCTGTTTGCATAGCTTAATTTATATAGTGGGTCGAAAGATGTTGAATCCAACAGGATTACCTTTTCGAGTGTTTCTTTGGCTTTGCTGTATTTTGTTTTGTTGTTATCAAGTAAAGCAGATAAATAATATTTGTATTTGCTTTCGGGAATTTTTGCCAGCATCTTTGTTAATTCAGGTTCCTTATTTATTATCGCAGCAGTTTTAGTTAATAAGTCATAATATTGATAATGTTTAGGCTGGCTGGTTAATAAAGGTATAAGGATTTCAAATGACTCTTGAAAATTAGAGAGTTTGTAATAAATTAATGCCTGCAAGTATTGTTTCTCAAAGGAGTTGTTTAATTGTGAGAGAAAACTAATTTCATTTTGTAAATCGACCGGGCTATTTATAATAGCAAATTCATATTTTTCAAAAAGCTCTTTTGTAAATCCTTCCTTTGTGATTAAGGTTTTCAAAGATTCAAACGAGAGATTCTGAGATGCAGCCCAAGTTTGCTGAAAATTTACAGTTAGAAAAATAATTAATAATGGTACTATCGTAAAAATTTTTTTCATATAAGTGAATCACTTTATTAGTTCCATTAAACTTATCGCATCATTATAATAGCTTCCCTTATACTCAATAACCATATTTAGATAACTGCCGGCATTTTCAAAATCATCTTTTAGCAGATAAGCTTTACCAAGAAAATAATATAAATCGTAAGTTATATTTGTAAATAAACCTGAATTATTCTTTTCAACTGCTTTATTAAAATTTGCAATGGCTTTGTCGATTTCGGATTGATCAAAGGAATTAAACAAGCCGAGAAAAGCGGACTCTGATTTTTTTAGATGAGCTAATCCTAAAATATAGTGAGTATAAAAAATAGTTTCGTCTGATGGATTCTGTTTTATATCTTCATTAAATATTGTTACTGCTTTTGCATAATCATTTTCTTTTATAGCCGCCAATCCGTTCTGGAAGTGAGTAGAAATTCTACCGCGGTTTGAAGAAAAATCATTCAGCTCATTTAAGTCTTTTAGTTTTTTATATGACGGAGTAGCAAGTTCCGAAATTGTGAAAAGAGAAAAGTATAATATTATGACAACAATGAGCGATGCAAAACTATAATTCACATAAACGGAATTAAACATTCCAAAAAGAGATTTCTTCCCAGCCGGTTTACTTGTAACGTGTTTTTCACTTTTTATCTGGTCCGATAAGTAATCATCAACATCGGAATACTCTTCATTTAAATTCTCAAATTCCTTTTGGCAATCTGAGCAGGTGGAAATATGTTTTTCAATTTGCGGAATTAAGATTTTAAAATTAGTATCCTCAACCGGTATGTTGTTAAGATAAAGAACATACTTTGATAATAGAGCATTATTAAGATGGAATCTTGATGATATATCGTTTAGCTTATTGGAAATAATTTGATACTCTTGCAATTCCGGCTGTTTGATTAAAGCATCTTCCAATAATTTTTTTTCATCTTCGGTTAATTGTTTTTGGGATAGTAATTCTAATATTTTTTCTTTGTTATCCATTTCCGAAATATTATCTCTTTTTATTATTTAGTGTTATAAAAGGTTCCAAAAGTGACATTTCATTCCAGCTTTTGTTTAATTTCTTCCATCGTCCGGTAAAACATTTTTTTTACTGCAGGTTCGTTCTTGTTTAACTTAACTGCAATTTCAGAAAATTTTAATCCTTCCCAAAAACGTGATTTAATAATTATCCTCTTAACTTCACTTAATTGATTAACAATTCCAATGATTTCTTGTGCAGCTAAAGTTTTATCGACCTGATTTTCATCCGAATTGCTATCAACTTTTTCGTCAAGTGAAAACTCCGGGTTTGATTTATTTTTTTTATACCAATTAATAAATGTTAAAAAAAGAACTTTCCTGAGCCAATTCTCTATGTTTTTTATATTGTGGTATTGCTCTGCAAAAGACAAGTAAACATTATGTGTTAAGTCATCGGCATCATCAAGATTCGTCAATTTTCCTTTGTAATACTTTGTCTGAAAATAGCCGAATGAAATGTTTCGAATGTAATTCGAAAGTTGCGTAAATGAATTAGAATTGCCGTCAATCGCAGATTGTAAAAGACTTTCCAAATCTCCGCGCGTGAAGTTTTGATATGATATTTTTTCTTCTCTCAAATGTAAATTTCAGCATCTTATGTTCAAAGTATACGAAAAGATTTCTTCATATATAAATAAAGGAAGGAACAGTACTTGCTCCTTCCAATATCTTCATCAATACTATTATAAAGAAATACTTTCTTATTTGATAAGATTCATTTTCCTAACTTTGGTTACAGAGCCTGCGGTTAATTCATAAAAATAAATTCCGGAAGGTAAATTGACTGCATTGAAATTTACATTATGATAACCCGCACTCAATTGTTCATTAATTAACTGAGCTGTTCTTTCTCCCAGGATGTTATAAATATTTAGAACAACATGTACGTTGTCATTTAAATTAAACCCTATTGTAGTTGACGGGTTAAATGGATTCGGATAATTTTGTTCTAAAGAGAATTCTTTTGGGATTGAGGAATCATCTGAGTTTACTGCTGTTACATTATTAGCAGCAGTAAGAATAACAAAATTACTAACTTCGCTGCTTTCAAATGAGACTGTGTTGTTTTGAACGTCCACGGAAGCATTTACTGAAATCCAGCTACTTGACTGATCATCCCAATATTTAGCTTCTACTGCACCTTCGTCGGCATTATAAAAATCTAACTGTGAATCGGAATAATGCATTTGGAATTGAACGTCCGATCCTAAACTCATATGACCGCCCATCATACCGCCTCTCGTCATTCCGCTGAAGCCGTCGGGTTGATATAAATGAACTTCATATCCGGCAATAACATTCATGCCTTCATGGTTCGGAATATTCTCAGGGAATATCTCAAGTATTTGACAAAACAGCGAGTCCGGGAACATTCCGCCGCCATGATGGCCCCCGCCGTTTCCTGTTCTCCAGCCCGGATTTACGGTCATACGGTCATGCATATCAAAAGGTGAATGAAATGTTTGTGCGTCGGTCATATTCCTATTGAACCAGCCGCCACCAAAATGGGGTCCAATTAGTGAGGAGTCTCTCCATTCCAGTCCACCGATTTCAAAAACAATTACCATTGGGACTTCATTACCGTTTTCAATTTTACCGCCAACAATTTCTATACTTTCGCCGTCAAGAGGTCTTAGTGCACCTGATGAAGGTTCATACCAGGGAGGCCCGAAGTTCAAAAAGAAATCAGGAGTTTCATCGCCGTCGCTATCTAAATAATAATGATTCATATAAAAAGTTGTATCAACCAATGCGGTTCCGCTTAGCTCTACTGTTTCCAATGAATCGTGATCCCATCCAAACCCATAACCCTGCATTCCGCCGTGATGTCTTCCCATCCTGTGGCTATGCCGTCCTATATTGTTCCAGTTTGCAAAGTAAGGATCGCGCCAGAACTCACCGTTGATTTCGTATACAACTATTGCTTGTTCAGTCGTGTTGAATCTTTCGTGTAAGCCGCCCGTTATTGTAACGTTGTCGCCGTTTGAAGGCCGCACAGCATTTGAACTGTCCGGTTCATACCAGAAGGGTCCGAAGTTTAAGAAATAATCTGCTTCAGTATCACCGTCTTCGTCCAGATAATACATTGGGTGAGTAAATGATTCGTCAACTATTACCGTTCCTGAAACGGTAACTGTATCTAATTCACCTGGGTTTAGATTTCCTCCTCCATGCATCTGGGCATTTAAAGCGTACGAAAAACAGAGCGCTATTATTATAAAGAATATTTTTTTCATTTTATACCTCATCAAAATAATTTGGATTTTGTTATCTACAATAAGTCAGTGTAAATAATTCGGAAAAAGTGACATAGACATCATTTTTAATTTGGCATGAAATAATTTGTACAAATGCAACCCCATCATTTTAGTGTCGGAAATGTTTTGTAAGTCCTTTGAAGAAAATCATAATCTGCATAATAAATTTTTCCCAAAAAATGCTTGACTCCGTACTATGCTACAGATATTATATTTGAATTAAGTGAAAAATAGGTTTGGAAATGAAACATTATAAGGTTGGTGAAATTGCCAAAAAAGTCGGCATCAATTTAGAGACTTTACGCTACTATGAAAAAATTAATCTAATGCCCCAGCCGAAAAGAAGGGATTCACGTTATCGATATTATGATGCTAATGATTTGAAAAGATTACTTTTCATTAAGCGGTCAAAAGAGCTTGGTTTTACTCTCAAAGAAATTCAAGAGCTATTGAATCTGAAAGTTGAATCAACAGCAACTTGTGGCGATATAAAACATTTAACTGAGCATAAATTAAAAGACATCGAAGAAAGAATAAGAGACTTAAATAATATTAAAATGGTTTTGGTGAAATTAATTAATCAGTGTGTTTGCGAAGAACTGTCCACTGATGAATGCCCAATTCTTGAAGTAATTGATAATAAAATTTAAATTGAACGAGCATAGTTATGAAGTCAAATAAATTTTTCAGAAACAGTGCAATTGTTTCAGCGGTGCTTGCATCTTTGTGCTGCATTACACCGGTATTGGCAGTGTTAGGCGGGCTAAGCGGAATAGCGTCTGCATTTTCATTTCTTGATCCGCTGCGTCCTTACTTTATTGCTTTTACGGTAATAGTTCTTGGATATGCTTTTTACAACACATACAAACCAAAGAACAAAGATAAAATAGATTGTGATTGTTTACCCGCCGAAGCTTCAGCCGAGGTAGACGATAATGAAGAAAGCTCTGCAAAGAAAAGCTCAGCTAACTCATGGAAATCCATCTCTTCGGGCAAAGCGTTTTTGTGGACGGTTGCTGTGATTGCAACAGTTTTAATTACATTCCCTTACTACTCACAAGTTCTATTTCCCAATTTGCAGAATGTTGAAACCATAAACTCGAATACTATTGTTAAAGCTAAACTGGAAATTGAAGGAATGACATGCACGAGTTGTGAGCATTCGGTAGATTTTGCACTTAAGTCGGAGAAAGGTGTTTTAAGTGCCGAATCCTCTTTTGAAACCGGAACGGCTTATGTTCAATATGATAGCACAAAAGTTAAGCCGGAACAATTAAAAAAAGCAGTCGAAGAGAAAGTTGGGTACAAAGTAAAGTCTATTAAATAAGGAATGGTTTATGAATAAAGTTAAGGTGGAAGTTCAATATTTTAGAGGATGCCCCAATTCAACAGAAATGATTTCAAGAGTTAGGGAAGCAATAGACACAATAGAAGATAAAGTTGAATATGAAGAAGTGTTGGTTGAAGATAATGAAACCGCACAAAAGTTAAATTTCCGTGGTTCTCCAACGGTTTTAATAAACGGTATTGATATTGAAAACCGTACAGAGCCTGAATCACCGGCATTAAATTGCAGGGTGTATGAAAACGGTCTACCATCAAAAGAGGAAATTAGAAGTAAAATATTGAAAAAGGTAGAAGCTATTTAGTGTCTGTTGATCCTAATCATCTGTTCTTCGGACGGGCAATCCATTTTAGAAATGTGATATTTTGATTTGGTTAGATTTGATTCTGATTGCAATCCTCGTCTTCCTTATCTTCTATTTGAATTGTTGTATGAACGATTTTGAATTTATGCCTTAATTCTTCACTTATTTTTTCGATCATTTCATTTCTATTACAGTTTTCTTCAATTACTATGTGAATAGTTAGAGCAGTTTCGGTTGTGCTCATTGCCCAAATGTGCAGGTCGTGAAAACTATTTATTTCTTGAAGTGAGTTCAAATATTTTTCAACTCCATCTTTATCAATATTTTCCGGTACAGCATCCAATGCTAAATTAACAGAATCCTTAAATAATCCCCATGTTCCCAAAATAATTAAAAGTGCTATAGCAATACTGACAACAGGATCGAGCCAGTAAATGTTTGAGAATGTAAGTATTAAACCTACAATTACAACCCCAAACGAAATACCGGCATCCGCTGCCATATGTAAAAAAGCACCTTTTATGTTTAAGTCATGTTTTCTGCCGGAGAAAAACAAGAATGCAGTTGCGGCATTAATCACTACTCCTATGCCGGCAACAATCATCATTGTTTCGCCTTCAATTATTTGCGGTTTTGAAAATCTGCCGATTGCTTCCCAGATAATAGCTCCCATTGCGATAAGCAGAATCAGTGAATTTATTAAAGCTGCCAGAACGGAAGATTTCTTAAAACCATAAGTGTATTTTTTTGTGGCGCTTTTCTTAACCAGGTGGCTTGCACCCCATGCAAGTAGTAAGCCTAAAACATCGCTAAGGTTATGACCGGCATCGGCAATTAATGCAAGTGAATCTATTAAAATTCCATAAGTAACTTCTACAACAATGTAGATCAAATTGAGCGTAATACCAATAGCAAATGCTTTACCAAAATCTTTTACTTCGTGGCTATGTGAGTGATCGTGATTATGTGACATAAAATCTCACTATTTTCATGAGCGTAATCTAACATCATTTGAACAAGTCTTCAAGTGTTATGAATTCCATAAAACTAATTTTTGTAACCTTGTATTGATTCATTGGCATTATGATTGTATGTTTATATGAAAAACAGAAATCTTATGAATCCTTTCAATGATGTTAATGAACACTTACCACATTCAACTCATAGTAGTATTCCAAACTGGCTGATCTATTTGACTATCTTAATAGCAATAATCTTTTCTGTATTCTTTTACCTGTTCCCTTTCCAAAATGAGTTTTTGGCTGAAGACAAAGTGGCAAAGGTATATTTTGCCGATAACATTACTGAAGCACACGAAGAACTGATTAAAATCTTCAACGAAAAACATAAAGGGGAAATCGAAGTTATCCCGGTTCATATACCTACGGAAAAGTTTACAACAAACAAAAGAAAAGAGCTTATCACCAGAACCTTGAGAAGCCGCAACAGCCGGATCGATTTATTTGCGGTTGATCAAATCTGGATCCCTCGTTTTGCAAAGTGGGCAGAGCCGTTGGAAAAATATTACTCGGGAAATGAGTTGTCTGACCTTCTCCCTCAAGCTCTTAATACGTGTATTTACAGCGATACATTATTTGCTATACCATTTTTTATAGATGTCGGCGTTTTGTATTTCAGGAAAGATTTAATTGAAAATCTCCCAAACGCTTCATTAGTTGAAGAAAAATTGAAAGAAGGAATAAGCTGGGATGATTTGATAAATCTGAGAAAAGATGATTTGCCCAGTGATTACCTTTACGTATTTCAGGGCGATGCATTTGAGGGATTGATTTGTAACTTTATTGAAATACTTGGTACAGGAAACGGCATTTATAATAATGGTCAATTTGATGTTTACAATCCCGAAACTATTGCAGGTGCACAAAGGCTCGTTGATTTTATTTACAAGAATAGAATTTCTCCAAAAGAAGTTTCTGCATTTGATGAAAGTAAATCGTATGAATTTGCCCTTGAGAATGACGTTCCTTTTTTCCGGGGATGGCCGACAACAATTAAATATTCCAACTTAGTCTCTAAAGCTACAGCAAAGCTAAACTTGCTTGAGGAAGCACCGCTGCCGAAAAGTAATAATGGGAATTCCGCATCTGCCATTGGAGGTTGGAATATTATTTTATCCAAATATTCATCTGTAAAAGACGAGGCAGTAACTTTTATTAAGTTTATACTCTCAGAAGAAATTCAAGAATTGAATTACGAATCCGGATCGTATTTGCCAATTCGTAAATCGTTTTACACTGATGAAAATATGATTAACAAGTACCCTCGCCTTAGCAAATACAAGAGCATAATCGAAAATGGAGTTCACCGTCCCTCGGATTATAATTACACAAAAATATCAGATATACTTACTTCGTTTTTGAATAAAGCTCTACAAAAGGAATTAACAGTTGAAGAGGCTCTTAAGTCTGCGCAGGCACAAATAAATACAGTAGCAAATTTGTCTTTTGAAAATGAATAAAAACCCGGCGGTCAAAATGAATATATTAAACCGAATTACTAAATACCGGTTTGAGTTTTACCATTTTATAATTTTGATAGTTATTATCAGCATATCTCAAATCACGCTTTCATATATGAACACGCGATCAACGCAGAACCTTATCGGCAAATCAATTGATATTTACAGGTGGGACACTGCCGAAAGAATTGCTGATTTAACAACAACATCAATGGAACTGCTGATGCAGAGCAGTAATTTTTCTTCGGAAGATGAATCTGATTTTGCACCGGTTATTGAAGCACTGAATTTTATTTTAACTCAGCAGAGGCTTCAAAAAAACATTGAAGATATTTGTTTGTTTTTTTACGACGGCAAAAATGTAATTGATGTTGACGACGGCAACAATCTATATAATTATGTAGTGAGAAAAACGAACAACAGTAATTCGCAAACACTTTTCCGCGGTGAAGCAAAGCAACTTTTTACTGAATCAATCGAAACAATATTTAAAGATGAGACAGTTGTAAACTATAAAGAGACTTCACAAATATTTCATGTGTTTGTTCCTTTTTCCGTAAAAGGGGAAGTTGTTGGCTCGGTTTATATGAAAATAATCCCGGACTTTACAGACATTATGAAAGTTATCACAAGTTCTACCGATCAAACCGGTGCGCTGTTTTCGGCTTTGATATTATTAAGCATACTGTTAATGTTTCTCATTACAACTTTCCTTGTAAGAGAACGCGACCAGATACAGGCGGAATTATATAAGCAAAGAGAAAAACATCTCACACAAAAAATAGAAGAAGAAAAAGAAGTCCTTTTTACTAAAAGAATTTACCATGCCCAGCATAAAGCTGAAAAGATAATGGGATTTATAAAACAGGATATTTTTAATCTTACCGAATCAAACTTTGAGCAGATTAAAAACCAAATTGTAAAGTACACCAATTTTGTCGGACGTGTTGTTTACGACATGAAAAATTTTAATCCGCCGATAAATGTGATTAGAAACGTCAGCTTCAAAACTGATATGAATTCTGTCATTCAGTTTATCGTCAAAAATATTTTTAATAGAGTTTACAAAGAAAATGAGCAATATAAGTTTGAGCTCGATCTTGATAATACAATGCCGGCGTTACATATTAACGAATATGTAATCTGGGAAATTATTGAACCGCTTATCCAGAACTGCATTGACCACAATAAAGACCACGACACTGTTATTTCAATTTGCACAAAATATTCGCCCGATGAAAAAATTTCGAATGTAATTATTGAAGATAACGGAGTGGGTTTCAGTAATGAAATTTTGGAAAAAGATGAAAACGAAATTAGAAAAATGTTTTTAGAAAAAGTAACAACAAAAAGTAAAGCGCAAAATTCCGGTTACGGTTGTTATATTGCATATGAAAATTGTAAGCGCTGCGGAATGAAAATTGACGCTTATAATAGCAGCAGTGGGGCTGTTATTGATATTGAAATATAGCATGGTTAGTCCATTATAATCTTAACAAAACATTGTAAAAAGTTAAAAAACAACTTGATTTATTGTAACACATTGTGATATACTAAAGTATGCTGAAGCTGAAAACAAAATGGTTTTACAAATGGTCGAAAAAAAATTAATTAGTGATAAGACATTACTTGATACTATTCAAAATATGTCTGATAATCTTGAACAGTAGATTTAGGAGGAGGGCTTTATAAAGTCCGGACAGCAAAAAGCGGACAGGGGAAAGTGGAAGTTACAGAACAATAGTTGTTTTTAAGGAATATGATATTGCAATTTTTATTTACGGATTTTCTAAAACAGAAAGAGATAGTTTAGACTAGGAAGAATCAAGATACTTTAAAAAGTTAGCTAAAGACTTGTTATCAATTGATAAACAGGAATACACAAGAATGATAAAATTAGGTGAGTTTATAAGTATAAAGGAATAATCATGAGAAAATCAATAAAAGGAGCTATCGGGAATACTGTTGAAGGTCTTATAAAAAATGGTATAAAGACTTCTTTCACTGAAAAAGAATTAAAAGAACTTGGAATCGAGATTCCCGAAGTGGAAATAAGTGCGAAAGATTCAAGAAATACGAGAAAGAGTGAAATTAAGCCAAACTGTATTTGCAAAGGTATTGAACGTAAGTT
>CAJHYN010000028.1_pt1 | contig 31884 bp, 33 predicted proteins | sample 9198641 | NCBI WGS metagenome assembly CAJHYN01 (sample SAMEA7708370, study PRJEB35096) | sediment metagenome | biome: marine neritic benthic zone biome [ENVO:01000025]; feature: sediment [ENVO:00002007]; material: shallow marine sediment [ENVO:03000034] sea grass bed [ENVO_01000059] ... | reverse complement strand
GCCAATTTGTCGGATAACCATTCCCCGTTTTATTCTCAAGAATTTACCGTAGTCCAAAGCAAACAAATCATAGAATTGTCAGAGGCTCAAATTGACACATAGAAAATATCTCAACAAGTCTAAAGGTAAAGTAAAATTACTTAAAGTAAATTTATTGGTGTAAAAACAAATAAGCTCAACAAAAAGCAGTATGCATTTGACAGAAAGTGAGCCCAAAAGCAGAGAGGTAAAAAATTGTATTTTTTTTGCTGAGGGTGGAGTGTTTTCTCTTGACTTTTTTCTTAATAGACATTGCGAGGAGCTTAGAGAGCGACGAAGTAATCTCAATACTTAGGTTATTTCGCTATACTGAATAGGTCCTCAAAGACAAAATTGTCATAATTCAAAAAATGATTTGGATAAATCATCCCAGTTTTTGTTCATCCTATTTATTAAATCAATTTTCTTCTGTCTAGAACCTGATTTAATTTGCTTTTCCCTTTTTATTGCCGAGGTTATATCATCAGCTGTTTCAAAATAAACTAGTTTGGTAATATTATATTTACTTGTAAATCCGGGGATTAATTTGTTTTTGTGTTCATAAACTCTTCTTTGCAAATTATTGATCACACCTGTATAAAGGACTGTATTGTTTTTGTTTGTCATTATGTAAATATAATATTCGTTCATATTTTTAATCATGAGATTGCTTCGTCGTCCATTCGGACTTCTCGCAATGACTTTCTTTAAGCACTCTTCTTCCTTCTAGCTAAAGTCGCCAATCCCAAAAAAGCAGAAGTAAAAATCAGCATATAAATCCAATGCTGCCAGAAAGCTTGTAAACCAACACCTCTTAAAATTATTGCTCTTATGGAACTAATAAAAAATTTAGCCGGAGTAAGATTTGTAAATACTTGTATTATCCATGGCATATTTTCAATTGCAAAAATAAACCCGGATAACAGTAACGACGGTAAAAGCGTTGCAAATACTGCCGCGGTAAAAGCAACCTGCTGCGAGTCAGCTACTACAGAAATAAAAATTCCAAGGCTTGTGGAAGCCATAAGAAAAATAATTGTGGTTATAAAAAGAAGTAAATAATCACCTTTTATTACAACGTCAAATAAGATGTAACCGGCTATCAAAATAAATGCTGCATTAATAAGAGCAATAATTAAGTACGGAAAAGTTTTGCCAATCAACAACTCGATTGTATTTAATGAGGAAACATTAATTTGTTCAATCGTTCCTCTTTCCTTTTCTCTGACAAGTGATAAAGAAACAGTGACAGCAGCAGTGACGATAAGAATCATTGCTATTAATCCAGGCACCAAAAATTTTGATGACTTTAATTCCGGGTTAAACCAAAATCTTGATTCTAATTTGATTGGCACATAATTATTTATGCCGTTTACAGCTAAAATATCCGATTGAATTTTCTTATTAAAAAGCATTGTTGCAGATTCAACATAATCTTTAATTATACTTGCCGTATTACCGTCAACTCCATCAACTAAGAATTGTACTTTTGATTCTTTATCTGAATAAAACTTTTTAGAAAAGTCAGTTGGAATTACAAGTATCACCTGAGCAAGTTTTTTATCTAATGAAGTTTTGATTTGATTCTCGTCTGCTAAATAATCAGCAAGATCAAAAGTTGGAGTATTTAAAAAAGAGCTTATAAACTTTCTGCTAAGCTCAGATTTATCCTGATCGTAAACAGCTAGTTGAATTTTCTCTACGTCGAAGTTTACGGCGTAGCCAAAAACTATTAAAAGAAATATAGGAAAGAAAAATATAACAAATAGCATTCGCACATCGCGGGATAACTGCTTTATTTCCTTTTTGGCTATGGCTTTTATTCTCTTAATCATCGATTGTATCTTTTTTCTAATAAATAAATAAACACATCCTCGAGTGTCGGAGAAATTTTATCAATCTTTTTTACTTTGAACAGATTATCTTTTTCAAGGAATGATTTTATTTGTTCTTTCTCTTTGACTGTTTCATTTACAACAATGTGAATACTTGTGCCAAAGATAGAAGTATCAATAACAAAATCTTGTTTTTCCAATAATTCCAGTGCTTCAATAATATTGTTGCATTCTATTTCGTAAATATCGTAGGGCAGGTACTTTGTTTTTAATTCTTTTGCATTTCCCTCTGCGATGAGTTTTCCAGCATCGATTAAAACTATGTTATTGCAGTATTCAGCTTCCTCCAAATAATGAGTCGTAACAAGTACAGTAATACCTTCGTCAGCAAGCTGGTTTATTAATTCCCAAAAATTTCTGCGAGAAATCGGATCAACACCACTTGTTGGTTCATCTAAAAAAACTAAACCGGGCTGATGAATAACTGCAGTGCCTAGGGCAAGTCTTTGTTTTATTCCCCCAGGGAGAGATCCTGTTAAAGCATTTTTTCTATTGGTCAAGTTTGCAGTTTCCAAAACCCATTTCTTTCTTTCGCTTAACTTTTTTCCGCTAAGCCCGTAAACGCCTCCAAAAAAATCTATGTTTTCTTCTACAGTTAAATCGTTATACAATGAAAATCTCTGCGACATGTAACCGATGTTCTGCTTCACTTTGTCCGGTTCTTTTGCTATGCTATATCCTGCAACTAAGGCATCTCCATCTGTTGGTTCGAGTATTCCGCACAGCATTTTTATTGTTGTGGATTTGCCTGCACCATTTGCCCCAAGGAAACCAAATACTTCACCTTTTTTAACACTGAATGATACACTATCAACAGCGGTAAACTTGCCGAATGTTTTTGTTAGATTATTTACTTCAATGCTTAACATAAAATAGCACTCGGAATTCAGGAGTCAGACTTCAGAATTGATTTTAGTTGAGAATATGTATGCTTGACTGCCTGTTTTAATAAATAAATAATTTTTGCAACAACACAATTTTCTAAATCCTTTAAAAGGGTCAAAAAATAATAGCCCCCTTCCCAATAATGATAAGCGTTATTTAAAAAACTTTGTGTATTGGAATTAACTTTTTTGTTTAATTTTTCTTCAACATTAATAGCTGAAATATGTTCTTCTCTGAAATTGTACTTAAGTCTGTGAATTTCGCGAGTTAGTTGATGGAATCTCTGCAACAAAAAAAATTCAGCAAAAAATTTTGTTTTAACCATTATTCTATCTCCTAACTTCTTTCTTCTATTTACTAATAAATTCTTCTGCCGATTGATTTTTCAAGTGTTACTCGTGCAACTTCAAAATCGACCAAAGAATTAATCAAATTTATTTTTGATTCAAGAAGATCTACTTCAGCATCTATCAAATCTCTGCTTGTTGCTAATTGATTTTTATATTTTTCTCTGGTTATTCTTAAATTTTCTTTCGTTGACTCAACCGAGTTTTTACTTACTCTTACTTTATCATATTCGCTGATTATTTTTAAATAGTTTCTGTAAACTTCAGTTTCAATATTTTCTTTTATTATATTCAATTGATTTTCAGTTTGGATTAAATTCTGTTCAGCCTGAATAACTTTTGATGAAGTGTTTCCCCAATCCCACAAATCCCAATTCAGTGAAAGGGAAACATCCCAAGTATCGTTAAACTCATCTTTAAGAGGCAGTATTCTTTGATTTGGTTTTGAGTAATAGAAATTGCCATTTAAATAAACAGATGGAAGAAACCCGGACTTTGAAACACTGATGTTATTTTCATTTGCTTTTACAATAAAGTTGGTTGATTTTATTTCTTCTCTATTTTGCAAAGCTTCACTTAATAGCTCGTTGTAAGTGTAAATTGATAGATTTGGTTCTTTTAATTCAGATACTATTTCCGTTTTATTATCCAACACTATTCCCAATTCCTTATTAAAGACCACTTGCGAAACTTTTACATTATTTTCTGCTTCGATCTTTTTTAGCTCGGTATTCGAATACTCAACTTTAATTCTTAAAAAATCATTTTTTGTCGCAAGTCCCTCATTGAGATAATTTTCGGTATCTTTCAGATGTTTTGATAATGCTGCTAAGTTTTCAATAACAACTTCCAATTGCTTTTGTGATTTGTAAAAATTCCAGAATGAATTATGAATGTTATAAGCCACTTCATTTACTTTCTGTAAATCTTCTGCTTTTATCGATTCATATAAACTCTCAGAAGCCCTTTTTAATGAAGATAGCCTGAATCCTGTGAATAAAGGTTGTTGAAAAGATAAGCTCACACCGTAGTTGTTTAATATTGTTTCCTGAATTTGAATTGGGTTTGTGGCGAATGGTACTGTTACTTCAAATGGATCTACATCGCTTAGTCTTGTGTAGTTTCCACCTAAAGATATTTTAGGCAGCATTTGTGAGCCGATTTCTCTGATTGATGATTTAGCACTGATAACTTTTGATTTACTTATTTTTATTTCTTTACTGTTCTTTAATCCTATTTCCAAACTTTCTTTTAACGTTAGCTTATCAGTTTGCGCGTTCGTTAAACACGAGAAAATCAGAAAAAAGAATATGATTTGCTTTTTCATTTTTATATAAAACCTTTATTAGTTTGTTTCCTTAATCAATTGTATAAATACGTTTTCAAGAGAAGGCGTAATCTCTCGTTTGCTTAAAACAGTTATATGATTTTTGAGTAAGATTTTTTCGACTTTTCCCAAATCATTTTCAAAATCGTTTATTATCAGATTAATTCTGTCACCAAACATTTGAACATTATCTGCAAATATGGTTTTTAATATGTTATATGCATCTCTAATTTTATCACAGATTATTTCTACTACTGATCCTTGAATTTTCTTTTTAATATTTACTGGTGTATCGAAAGCTATAATTTCTCCTCTGTTCATTAAGGCAACTCTATTACATCTTTCGGCTTCGTCTAAGTATGGTGTAGTCATAAATATTGTGATACCTTCGTTGATTAATGCAGATAATATTTTCCAGAAATCTCTTCGAGAAACAGGATCAACCCCTGTAGTTGGTTCGTCAAGAAATAATATTTTTGGTCTGTGAATTAAGCTGCATGCAAGAGCAAGTTTCTGCTTCATTCCACCTGAAAGTTTCTCGCCCAGTCTGTTTCTAAAATTTATAAGCCTTGTAAATTCAAGTAATTCGTTTCTACGTTTTTTGTAATTTTTTACATTGTGTATATCAGCAAAAAACTCGATGTTTTCATCAACTGTTAAATCACCATAAAGACTGAATCTCTGCGATAAATAACCAATGCTATTTTGAATTTCCTTTTTGTTTTTAGTTATATCTTTATTCAATAAGTTAACATTGCCGTCGTCAGCATTTAATAAGCCGCACAATATTCTTATTGTTGTTGTCTTTCCAGCACCGTCAGGACCAACCAATCCGAACATTTCTCCTTTGTTTACCGAAAGTGATATTCCGTTAACGGCTTTTGTCTCGTTGTATGATTTATGAAGCTTCTCTATGTTTATTATTGATTCCATGATTTCAAGATTGCAGATTGAAAGATTATTTGTGTGATTTTAGATACTTAATAAAATTTGCAATTTGTTTGATTATCGATGATGCGAGTTCATGAATGTCTTTGAACTCCTCATTATCTATATAATTAAGATCAAGAGCTATATATAACATGCTTCTGACTTCACCTGCCGATCCTTTTGAGAAATACAAAAAGCGAATAAATTCTGAATTGTTATCTCTTTCAAAACCCTCTGCGATGTTATTCATAATTGAAAGTGAGGCTCTTTGTAATTGATCCTTAAAACCAAAGTCCTTTTGAAATTGAGATTTTGAAGTTGATTTGTAAGTTTTATTAACAAGCTTCCTTGATTCTTGCCAAACAGGCAAATCTTCAAATTGATTGTAATTCATTTTAAACCTCCTTTAATTTGAAATCTTGTAATCTTTCAATCTTGTAATTTAATAACCGCATCTGCCGGCATACCCGGTTTTAATTCTTGTTCCGGATTAGGAATCTTAATTTTTACTTCAAAAACAAGTTTGGTTCTTTCATCTTTTGTTTGAATATTCTTAGGAGTAAATTTTGCTTCAGGTGAAATATATATTATTGTTCCTTCGTGAATTTTATCTTCAAAGCTGTCTGTGGTTACATCTGCCTTATCACCTAACTTAACTTTACCGAGGTCAGTTTGTGATATAAAAATACTGAGCTCAACTTCTGATAAATCAGCCACCTTGAATAATGAGGACATGGGGGAAACGAATTCACCCTTTTCAACAAAAGTTTTCACTATAAAGCCCCTGAAAGGAGAAACGATGTTGCAATCCCTAATATTTTTTTTAACCAGATTTAAATTTGCTTCGGTTTGATCAAGATTTGCTTTGGCTTGTTTAATTTCTTCCGGCCGTGAAAAGGATTTTATTTTTGAAAAGTTTTCTTTTGCTGAATTCAATTTTGATAAAGAAATATCGTATTTTGTAATTACATCGTCATATTGCTTTTTTGTTATTGCACTTTCTTCAAATAAACTAGTATATCTTTCCTTATTAACTTGTGCTAATTCGTAATTTGATTCTGCCTGTTTAACTGTTTCTTCGGCTTGAATTATATCTTCAATTCTTGCACCGTTTAATATAAGTTCGTATTGAGCTTCTGCTGCATTTTTAACTGCCAGAGCTTGCTCATATTTAATTTCGTACAATTCTTTATTAATTACTAGTACGGTATCACCTTCTTCAACAAGGCTTCCTTCGTCATATTTTATTTTGTCTATTTTTCCATTTACCTCGGAACTGATGATTGAAGTTGTTGCTTCAATTGTACCGGATTCTTCAATAATATTGTCATTGCCGTTCCCACATCCGTAAACAACTAACAGAAAAATTAATATCGCAGTATTATTCTTCTTCATCTTGTAAACTCTCTTTGTATTTGTTTAGTAATTTTTTGCCCTTTTTTGTTAAAATACCGGAGAAGAAAAACTTATATACCATATTTGCACCCTCCGGTGCAGAAAAATTTGAGTTAAGAAGGAATGTCGGATTAACAACAGCACGAAATGAGCTTAACATCATAGTCATTATAACTTTGCTATCAAAATCCTTAAATAATTTTTCTTTTTTACCTTGTTCAATAATTTTTATTAGATTCTTCTGAATTAGTACTGTTCTGAATTTATCTATCTTTCTCCACCTATCTTGTCCGTGTTGTTCCATATCCTTAAAGAATTTGGGTGTAAGTTTTATAAAGACAGAAGTAAAAAAGCTTTTTAGTTTTATTAACTTTTGTAACGCATCAATTTTGCTGTTACTAATGTCATCTATATTAGCTTTCCCAGTTCTTTGTAAAGTATTAATAACTTCATCCAATAGCTCTTCTTTTGTGGAGAAGTATTTATAAATTGTTTTTTTGCTAACTCTTAATTCGGATGCTATCTCGTCCATGGTGGTTTTATAGAAGCCTTCACTAAAGAATTTATGTAATGCAAATTCTAGAATTCTTTGCTTTTCGCCTTCGCAATCAAATATAAACATGAGAAACTATTTAGTTATTTATAGTTTCCAAAATAGTGAATGGAAACTCGAAAGTCAAGTGATAGTTTCCTTTATATTTTAATAAACGCTTATATGTGGTTTAAATCAAAAAAGGCATCTGTCTTTCTGAGATGCCTCTTATGAAACGAACGAGAAATGTTTAATTAACTATTGCTGATAAACCTCTTACAACAGATCCAATTCTAATCGCATCAAAAATCCTTGTTTCGTTTGAACCCAATTTAATTAGGCTGTCTTCATGGGCTTTTACACACATTTCACACCCATTAACAGCAGAAACAACCAAACTCATCAATTCAAAAAATTCTTTGCCCATAACAGGATTCATCATAATATTCATTTTTACTCTTGCAGGAGTTGTGTTGTAGCTCTCTTTACCCATAAAATGTCTGAAGCGGTAAAACACATTGTTAACAGCAAGCAAAGATGCACAAGAATAGATCTCCGCTATTTCTTCTTTTGTTGTTCCTTCTTCTTCCAGAATTTTTGTAAAAGATTTTTTAAGAACATCATTTTTTTCATTTACAGCTATACACAAAGCAATAGCATAAGCTTCTTTTTTTGAAAGTGACTCAACATTAATTGCATTTTTCAAATTGATTCTTAAATCTCTAACATATTTTGTTTCTGCATTAGCCAATAGATCTAACGACTTTAAGACTGTATCGCCATTTAGCATTAAATCATTTAGCAAATCATTTTTTGTTTCGATCATTGACATAATATTATCTCACCTTTTGTTATACAGCTAAGGTCTCTTGACCTTTTACCCAGTTGCATGGGCATAATTCATCTGTCTGCAATGCATCCAAAACACGGATAACTTCTTTTACATTTCTGCCAACTGATAGATCATTTGCGCTTACCCATCTAATTATTCCTTCGGGATCAACAATGTAAGTCACTCTGTAAGCAATTTTCTCGTTTTCTTCTAAAATTCCTAAATCTTCAGCTAACGACTTCGAAGTATCAGCTATTAATGGAAATTTCAATCCCCTTAAATCATCATGATCTTTTCTCCAAGCCAGGTGCACAAATTCTGAATCTGTTGAAGCACCGTAAAGATTTGTGTCTCTGTCTCTAAATTCGTCATAATTACTATTGAACTCAGCGATTTCTGTTGGGCATACAAAAGTAAAATCCTTTGGATACCAGAACATTATCATCCATTGACCGTCTTTCTTGTGATCTTCTGAAGTAATTTCCTTGAACTCTTGTCCTTTTTCTAAAGATACTGTTGCTAATTTTCTGAATTCAGGAAATTTTTGTCCTATTGATAACATTATTTTAACCTCATTATTGTTTTTGAAATATATTTTAGAAAGCCTTACTCATTTTTATCATAATTAACTTTGCATATCAATTTTAAAGAACAAATTTATAGAAAGTAGTTTATTATGTAAATAGGTTATGCTAGTTTATATTTAAAGGTATAATTCCTATAGATACAAAAATTGTTAAATTAAAAAGTACGCTGATACAGCAAAAATATTTCAAAAAGTGACTGAGCACGTTACTCTCAACATATCTTTAAATTAACCAAACAAAATCTTGGTTTTACATTACCGAATAATTGTTTTGTCTTATCATCATTAATTTATCTATAAGTCTGACATTTTTATAGTGGTACAAATATCCGTCAATTAAAGTTATTTATCAAATCGATAATATTTATTATATTATAGATAAAAACTATAAGAATATGACCTTAACTCAACTAACCTATATTGTTGCTGTTGATAACCACAAAAATTTTGCAAAAGCTGCTGATAAATGTTTTATTACTCAGCCGACACTCAGTATGCAGATTCAGAAACTTGAAGAAGAGCTCGGTGTGTTGCTTTTTGACAGAAGTAAACAGCCCGTTAAAACAACAGATTTAGGTTTGAAAATAATTGAACAGGCTAGAATAGTGCTGGATGAAACTACTAGAATAGATGATATAATAGAACAGGAGAAAAAAGAAATAGCGGGTACTTTTAAGTTAGGAATTATTTCAACAATTGCTCCGAATTTGCTGCCGCTGTTTATTCAAAATATTATTTCAAGGTATGCTAAGCTGGAAGTAATTATCAACGAATTGCAGACTAACGAAATAATTGAAAAATTAAAGAGCGATGAACTTGATGCGGGCATTTTGGCTACACCACTTAATAAAGATGATATTGTTGAATTGCCTTTGTACTATGAGCCTTTTGTTGGATATCTTTCAAAAGAACACAGGTTGTGGAAAAAGAAAAAGTTATCTCCGGGTGACCTCTTATTTGACGATTTATTTTTATTAAAGGAAGGTCACTGTTTTAGGGATCAGGTAATAAAAATATGCAGCAAGTATAGAGAGGAAAAAAAAGACAGCTCACGCAATATAAATTTTGAAGGCAGTAATCTCGATACACTTAAAAAAATGGTTGAGAAAAATTTCGGTATGACACTAATGCCATACCTTTCAACTGTTGAAATTAAAAACACCGAAAACCATAAAAGAATAAGATTGTTTAAACCACCCATGCCGATTAGGGAAATCAGTATAGTTTTTCAACGTGCAAAATTAAAGAAACATATTATTGATATTTTTGCAAACGAGATAAAGAGTAGTGTACCCAAGAAACTGCTTAATAAAGAAGGAACACTTTTGGAGATAAGTATCTAAAGATAGTCATGTTGAGCTTCTCGAAACATGTTTCACTTATTTTTATTAGCACACTTCGACAAGCTCAGTATGACCGTTTCGATAAGGGAATGAAAGAGAAGTTAATAATTAGTAAATTTGTGTTATGCATTATTTATTAGAGGAAATAATGATCAATACCGACAAAATTATTGTTGTTGGCGACCGATTATTGGTTAAGCCTGAGACCGATTTAAACAAAACAACAAGCGGGTTATATTTACCTCCCGGAGTTGCTGAAAAGGAAAAAGTGCAAGGCGGGTATATTATCAAAGCTGGGCCGGGATATGTAATGCCTAGTCCTGTTGATGATGACGAACCGTGGAAAGAAAAAGAGCCAGCGAAATATATTCCTTTACAAGCTAAAGAAGGTGACTTTGTTTTATTCTTGCGCAAAGATGCAATAGAGCTTGAACTTGAAAAACAGAAAATGGTAATTGTTTCGCAGCACAGTATTTTGCTTATTATTAGGGATGATGAGCTGTTTACTTAATTTGTTTTGTTAGTTTTATTTTAAGCCGGTCAGACTTATAGTTTGCCCGGCTTCTTTTTTAGGAGGACTCAAATGGAAAAAGATTTTATAAATTTTGTTGAAGAATACGAATCAAAAGTATCAGACTTATCAAAGCGGGCTTCGCTTGCCTACTTTGATGCATCAATCAGCGGCAAGGAAGAGGATTTCAAAAAAGCTTCCGAATTACAATTAAAACTTAATTTGATATTAACAAACAAGGATGATTTTGAAAAGTTAAAAGAGTTTAAGAAATCAGGAGAAATAAAAGAACATATTTTGAAAAGACTGCTCACAGTTATTTACAACGCTTACGCAGAAAACCAGTTCGATGAAAATTTATTAAAAGAGATTATTGAATTATCTACAAAAGTTGAAGAGAGATTTTCAACTTTCCGTGCAGAAATTGACGGTGAAAAATATACAGATAATCAAATTGATGAGGTGCTGGAAAAGTCGACCGACAGTGAGAATCTTGAGAAGAATTGGCTAGCAAGTAAACAGATAGGAAAAGAAGTTGCGGACGATGTTTTAAAACTCGCACACATGCGTAACAAAGCTGCAAGGGAATTGGGTTACGATAATCATCATCAAATGAGTTTGGAATTAAGCGAGCAAAGCGCCGATGATATAGAAAAGCTTTTTGATGAATTGGATGAATTAACGAGAGATTCTTTTATCGAAGTTAAGGATGAAATAGATAATCACCTTTCCAAAAAATATAATATTTCAAAAGATGAATTGATGCCGTGGCATTACCAGGATAAGTTCTTCCAACATGGGCCAAGTATTTATGAAGTTGACCTCGATAAATATTATAAAGAAAAAGACATAGTAAAAATCACGCAGAATTATTTTGAAAGTATCGGGCTGCCGATTGACGACTTAATTGAAAAAAGCGATCTGTTTGAAAAAGAAGGAAAGTACCAGCACGCTTACTGTACCGACATTGACCGTGAAGGTGATATCAGGGTTTTATGTAATATAAAATCAAATTACAAATGGATGGGTACCATGCTCCATGAATACGGACATGCCGTGTATGACAAATTTGTAAAACCAGAACTTCCATGGACGCTTAGGCAGCATGCTCACATTTTTACAACCGAAGCAATAGCAATGTTATTCGGCAGAATGGCTTCAAACCCCCATTGGCTGAGAGATGTCATTGGGATAAGTCCTAAAGAAAAAAATCAAATTAATCGTAATTGCTATAGAACTTTAAAGCTTGAACAGCTCGTTTTTTCACGCTGGGTGCAAGTGATGTTCAGGTTTGAAAAAGAAATGTACTCAAGCCCTGAGCAGGATTTAAATAAACTCTGGTGGAATCTGGTTGAAAAATACCAAATGATTAAAAAACCAAAAGATAGAAACGAACCTGACTGGGCAGCTAAAATACACATTGCACTTTATCCTGCATACTACCACAATTATATGCTTGGCGAGCTGCTTGCCTCGCAGTTGCATTCTTACATCACTGAAAAAGTATTAAAAGAAGAAAGCAGCACAAGCCAAAGTTTTACAAATAAAAAAGATGTTGGTGATTATCTAAAACATCTTTTTTTTGCTCCAGGTGCAATGTATCATTGGAGTGAGTTAATTAAAAAATCTACCGGCGAAAAGTTATCGCCTAAGTTTTATGCGAAGCAGTTTGTTGGGTAATTCTGAAAAAGGCTGCTGAGAATTACATAATCCCTTCTTTCTTTAGTTTGTGCTCTAATTTCTTGATGCATTGCTTTTCTGGATATTTCGTAGTCAACTTTTTTCATGACGAACAAACATAAAAAAGCCCCGGGGCACTACGGGGCTTTTTATCGAGGACGAGAGGTATATATAGGGTCGTAAAAAGAAGAGAGGTTTATTTTGCTAAAATCATTTTCTTTACTTGTTTAAAACTTCCCGCTTCAAGGCTGTACAAATAAATTCCTGTTGAAACTTCATTACCGTTATTATCCTTTGCATCCCATGATAACCTGTAATTCCCGGCCGGGACAAATTCATTTACAAGTTCTTTAACCTGCTGTCCAAGCATATTATAGATTATTAGTCTTACCTGTTGCGCTTGATTTATACCAAACTCTATAGTAGTGCTAGGGTTAAAAGGATTAGGATAATTATTGTTTAATTGAATTTCTTTAGGGATTTCTTTTGTGTTATTATTGTCGTCAACATCAGTAATTGCCCTTCCAAATAAGGAGGCATTTTCAACAAGTAATGGTTGATCATTATTTGTAATATTGATTGGACGAGACTCGCTGTGGAAATCTATATGTGAAATGACCAGCGTGTATTCTGCAGGAGATATTTTATCAATTTCATAATTGCCTTCGTTATCCGAATAGGCAAATTTAACCGACTCGTTGTTTTTATTCTGCAGAGTGACTAAAGCGCCTTGAATTATAGAGCCGTCATCAGCACTTTTTATTTTTCCTGCAATTAGGTTACCTTCTTCTCCTGTTTCTACTCTATCTAATTGAGCATCTATATTTTCGACCTTTCCTTGAACAACAACAAACTCTGCTTCATCCCATTTCTTTTTATCGTCATAAAGTTCAGGCACGAATCCCTCAGCAGAGAATGACACATAATAGTCACCTAACATTAATCCGTTCATTTCATAAAAACCTGAGCTGTCGGTTTCCGTAAATACCGGAGCAAAAGCTAGAACCAAAGGATTGTCAAAGAAAACCTTTGTTCCTGCAATCGAGTTGCCATCTTTATCTGTAACTCTCCCGCTTATAGAGCCGTCATTTGAATCATCATACCTAACTAATTCAAAATCAATATCTGTAAAAGTTGTATCTCCAAATACAAAGAAAGCGTCCGCAGAAATATTGGAAAACTTTCTGTCATAATATTGTGGATAATGGTCATCAGCGTCTACCCTAACGATAAAACTGCTTTGGGGATTAATTCTAGAATCAAAAGTAAGTTCATATTCACCATCTATATTGGTCTTAGTGAAATAATTTGTTGAATCTAAACCGATAAATTCCGGGATGATGTATGGATTGTTCTCTACTGTTATTAGCGCATTTTCAAGGGGATTGTTTTGCGTATCTGTAACCTTTCCCGAAACAGTAATAGTAGACAGTCCAACAGGATCAGGTATACCAAAATCAATATTTGATTTTTTTTCATTTTCATTTACCAAAACTAGCGTCGCGTCCGACGGATTTCTAACGTCATCATAAAATTCACTGTACCGGTAAAAGAAAGCCGAAAACGGGCCGATATAAGTGCAGCGTACTATATAGTTTCCGGGTACTATATCAACAGAATAACTTCCATCTGATGCCGTGATAGAAAATGTGTAAAAGCTACCATCATTTTGATTTATAAATTCCAGCTCAGCTCCGCCAACCGGATCACCGCTATCATCAAAAAAAACCTTTCCCGATATTTTTCCACTTGTTTCGATAACGGGCTCCAAGAAAATATCTAATTTCTGATCTTGTTCAGTTCCTTCAAAAACAACCAAAAAATTTCCACCCAGTTCTTTATATCCGTCGGCAGAGACATCTATGGAATAACTACCCTCCGGAACCTGCTGCAATTCATACCTTCCGTCTTGGTCAGAAACTGTTTGACGTGCGTCTATTTCATTCGATATTACGATCAATGCATTTGGAATCTTCGCTTCTGTTTTACTATCAATTACAAATCCTATAAGGTTATAATAAAGTAGAGCCTCTAGTTCAAAAGCAAAATCAGACCTCACTTCGTTTTCTCCGAGTTCAAAATTATCAGATGTAAATCTTTGAAATCCCTCGGCATTAACAATTATAAGAAATTCCCCGGCAGGTATGTTTTCAAAAAGGAATTCGCCGTTTACGTCTGTGTTTGTGCTAAAGAATAGGCTATCGCCGGTAGGACCTGTATTGTTTATTCCAACCAATTCAACTAATGCATCAGCAACAGGCTCCCCTTTTTCAGTATCCGTGACTTTACCAGAGACTGTGCCGGAATAGTTTGTAACAACCAAAAAAAAGAAAAGAAAAACTACATACTGTATCTTAATGAATTTCATTAAAACCCCCCGTTCTTAAATATTAAGCTCATTGAATTACAACAGTAGGTCAATTCGTATGCCATTAGTCGGCTACAAATTTGGCTAACATTTTCAGCCCATTATTTTTTGGTGCGAAAAATATTTACAGTGTGTGAAATTTGTTCACTTAAAAAGGAAGAGAAACATTCAAGCTAAGGCTTACATTTTTTTCTAATGAAGGGTAGAAAACTACTGAACTATTATTAAATAAATCTTCGTTTGAAAAGAACATTAAATCTAGTTGTGAATAGACCCATATTGCTGCGTAAGCAAAAATTATTGAGTTTCTGGTTTTGAATGAAGAATTAAAATCATCGTATTTTTCACTGATTAATTCCGGGTCAGTTTGGTTTAAATAATTTTCTTCTTTAGTATTTGTATCATTTATGAAATAAATCATTGACCCGAGTGCCGCTGTACCCAATACAGAAATAATAATTCCTTTGGTATCATCTCCCGAATAAAGATGTCCCCAACCCGGCAGCACAATTGATCTCATCATTGAATTTCTAAATTCAATACTATTTTTTTCAATAGCATTACTTGTTAAATCAATTGAAAGCGTGTCAATTTTATTAACATCTTCATCTTCCCTGTTATCAAAGAAAATACTTACATCTCTCTTTAACTCCTCAAAGAAAGAAATTATCTTAGGAGATATCTTAGCCGGATCAAGCTCTACTGTTCTATCAATTTTCAACATCTCTAAAAAGCTTTTCCTGGCTTCGTTCGTTTGCGATAAAGAATAATGCGCAACACCTTTCATTGTGTAAATACGGGTTAAATCGTCTTCGCTAAACTCAAATTCTTTCAAATAAACATCAGCTAAATCAATTACCACTTCGTATTCAAAGGATTCAAATTTGCTATTGATTTCTTCAACCTTGTTTTGGGAATGAATCGTTGCGAAGATAACTAAAATGAATAACGGCAATAGCTTAAGTTGTTTCATCTGAGCAATAACATCTTTTTTTGTTGAGAATAATTTGCGCCAAATAACCTATAAATATAAACACCGCTCGTTACTTGCTTTCCGTTATTATCAGTTCCATCCCATGAATACTCATGGTAGCCGGCATTGAGAATTTTGTTTGATATCGTTTTAATTTCTTCCCCATTAATTGAATATATTTTTAGTGATGCGCGAATTGCATCATTAAGCGTAAATCTAATTGTTGTTTCAGGATTAAAAGGATTAGGATAATTTTGATGAAGATAAATTCTGTCAGTAATTCCTTCAGATTTATCAGTATCGGTTACCATGGCGTCTAAAGAAATAACTTCAATTTCTTTAACAACAGAACCGTTTAAACCAAATCCGCCGAAAACATAGATTTTATCATCAAAACTCACGGCCATACAATTGACCCTGGCTATATTTAAGCCTGGTAATTCTTCGATAAAATTACTCCCCGATACGCTGGAGGGATAAAATCTCTCAACCTCCCTCATTGCAGTATTTCTTTCGTTAAATCCACCTATCAAAACAATGGTATTATCAAAAGTTCTAACAGCTGTACCATCTGCCCGGTTATTCAGTAGTTCAATATCTTCTTCAAGTTCATAACTAAGGTCAACGGTGTTAAATTTATATATGCTCTTTGAAATCCCGTTAAATACTCCGCCAAAAATATAAATATCACTAAAAACTATTTCACTCATTTGGTGGGTGGGAAAAGCAACAGACTGGTTTTCAGGATTGAATCCATCTATCATACTTGAACTTTCTATATCATACTGAACAATTGAAAACAGTTCTTGTCCATTATCAGGTTGTCCGCCGAATATATAGAATAGGTTGTTGTGAATTAATCCGGTAGGGGCAGTTCTTCCGAAAATATTGTTATTACTCAAAACAGAACTACCGCTTAATTGCCCGCTGTCAACATTAAACTGCCAGAATTCTAAAGGAGCTGGTGTACCTGATGTGTCAATACCGGAAGACCCAAAATACAGGATTCCATTTTCATAAACATCGGCGACAAAATCCATTCTCGGGGAAAGCATTTGACCAACAATCTGCCACTGTCTTGTCTGTAGATTAAACATTTGAATTAAGCTGACTTCTGTTTGAAGGGAATCACTAAAACCGCCAAGAATAAATATATTCTCTTCAAAAACTACTGCTTCGGCGCCGGCAACAGGAATAGGCATTTCACCTTCAATTCTCCATTGTTCAAATTGAGCTGAAAGTTTACAACTAAGAATTAATATAATTAGTATTATTTTTTTCATAATTTTATTTGAGTTTTTTAGAAACTCAACCAAATTATTTATCAATTCTCGTACCATTTATTTATCAATACTTTTTTCAAAATTATGGGTGATTAAAACCGTATCTCCCCCTTTAACATTTATGTTTTTTAACTCACTTTTATAATTCGGGTTTTTTATTGCCAAACTGTAACTACCAGGCAAAACCGGGGATGGAACATTCATCGGTGTTTGTCCAATTAATTTTTCATTTAAAAAAATCTCGGCCCAGGGATGAACTCTAAAATTCAACCACGCAAATGATTTATTGAGATTCACGAATAAATCAGTAGTTTCGTTTTCTTTAATATCAATTACCTTCACAATTTCCGGATAATCCGGATGTACCAACTTTATAGCATATTCTCCAACTTTTAGTTTAATGTCCTCTGAAATTGGAGTTGTATCAATTACTTTGTTGTCGATAATTACATCAGCCCAGGGTACACATTTAATATTCAAACTGCCGTAAACAATAACTTCAGTCGAAGTCGGCTGTATTTCAGGGTCATTATTAATTTCTTCTAATTTTTCTTCATTATCATTTTGCGGGGAATTCTCTTTTATGTTATCAATTGGAGTCTTGGCTAAATCTTCTTTTTGTTCATCATCTTTAATTTCATCAGAAATATTTTCAGGTTCCTTTACTGCTTCGCTTACAACCTTATTGTCTGTTTCATTTGTGTTTTCGGAAATGTTAGCACTGCCGTTTTTTTGTGAAGATAATAGAATAGCCAATGCCAATATTATAATAATTATACTTCCATAAGCCAAATACTTTTGGGGAGATGTTATTTTTCTTGACGTTTTAATTTCTTGAAACTCTTCATCTATTATCTTTAATATTTCATTAACAGAATCAAAACGCTTGCCAACTTCTTTTTGAAGCGATCCTTCAACAATCCGTTTTATTTCTTCGGGAAATTCATTTAAAGAATCTTTGATCAATTCAAAATCATAATTAATTACATTATTTATAGTTTCATTTACATTTTCGCCGAGAAAAATGTTTTTGCCTGTGTAGATTTCGTAAATCAAAACTCCGGCTGAAAAAACATCACTCTGTTCAGTTAAATTGCCTCCTTCGATTTGTTCGGGCGACATATAACAAGGCGTGCCTACAATTGAATATTTTCCTGTCTCGAGGTTTTCGTCCAAAACTTTTGCAAGCCCAAAGTCTCCTAATTTTAATTCAAGCTTTTCGTTCAAAAATATATTCTCAGGTTTTATGTCCCTGTGAATAATGTTATTAGCATGAGCAAAACTTAGTCCATTATGAAGCTGCACAATCAATTTCTTTTTTTCTTCGGCGGATAATTTATTTTCATTTATATGATGCCGTAGATTGCTATTTCCAAAATATTCGAACGAGATATAAAAATAATCTCCATGAGTACCGAAATCATAAACCTTTATTATATTGGGGTGATCAAGTTTAGCAAGTATCTGTGCTTCTCTTTTGAATCTATCCTCAGCAACTTTATTATTTATTTTTTTTGTGTTAAGAGTTTTGAGAATAATTTTTTTCGAAAGGAAAATATGATTTGCCAAGTAAACAGCAGCGGTGTCATCTTTTTTCAAGACTTCAATTATTTCAAATTTTTCAAACAATATGTTGTTTGATCCTTCAGTCATGAATTTTCTTTTTCGTTTATCTCTTTTAGCTTTAGTTGAACCCAGCGTCTCGAAACACCTAATGATTCAGCTGCGGCAGACCTGTTACCGTCATGAACATCCAGCCTTTTTTTCAGAAGCATAATTTCAAAGTCTTTCAAAGTTCCGTTAAATTCTCCTAGATCCTTTTCATTTTCCAAAACTATATGTTCTTCTTTTATCACCCCTAAATCACAAAAAATTAAGGCACGCTGAATTACGTTAAGCAACTGGCGAACATTACCCGGCCAGTAGTATGATTCAAGTTTCTGTATTGCCTTCGGATGAAATATTATTTCTTTATTCGAAACTTTTTCAGCAAAGTATTTCGCTAATAGTGCTATGTCACCTTTCCTTTCTCTTAAAGGGGGGATTCTTAAAGGAAAGACATTAAGTCTATAATATAGATCTTCCCTAAAACTTCCATTTTTAACCAGCTCTTGTAAATCTTTATTTGTTGCTGAGATAATTCTTACATCAATTTTTCTAGGGGAAATGTCACCAACACGAATGATTTCTTTGTTTTCAATTACGCGCAAAAGTTTTGCCTGCAATGCTTCCGATATATCTGCGATTTCATCAAGGAAAAATGTGCCCTGGTTAGCGGCCTCAAGCAAACCTTTTTTATCCAACGTGGCACCTGTAAAAGCTCCTTTTTTGTAACCAAAGAGTTCGCTCTCTAATAGGCTTTCCGAAATAGAACCGCAAAATTGAGCTAAAAAAGATGCTTGGCTTCTACCACTTAATTTATGAATGGCACTAGCTGCAAGGTCTTTACCCGTACCGCTTTCACCAATGATTAAAACAGTTGTGTCAGTTTGTGCTACCCTATGTAGCATTTTGGAAAAATCACGCATTACTTTGCTTTCACCAATCATGTCGGGAATTTTCTCACTAGTCTCGAGCTTATTTTTTAATTCAATATTTTCTTTGCGGAGATTTTCAAAACTTTCTATTCTGCCAAGAGAAAGTGAAATTAAATTTGAAAAGAATGAAAGCAACATCAGGTTTTGGTTGTTAAATCCTTTTCTATCGTTCTGGCTGTCAACAATAATTATCCCCCAAATGCTTTCATCTTTAAAGACCGGCACAGCAATTACAGATTTAATATTCTGCAACTGAATACTTGCAAAATTTGATAGATTAGGATCACTTTGTGCATCGTGATAAAGCAAAGGTTTTTTCGAGTCTAAAACTTTTTGCAAAATCCCGGATGAAAATTCGGAAATATCTTTTATGTTTTGTTTTTCAATGTTGCGTGCGGCAATTATTGAAAACAGTTCTTCGTCATACTTTACGAATAAGCCTCTTTCGGCATTCGTTATTTTGATTACAAGATCGAGCGCTTCTTCAATTAATGAATCTTCGTACAAAGCCGAGTTAAGAATATTACTCAGCCTGTAAAGAGATTCAAATTGATCTTTATCGAGGCCTTTAATATTTGATAAGCTTTCTATCATTTAATTTACCTGAAATGTAGCCGGTCTTGAACTACCAATATTTCCAAATTCATCAATACACCAGATGATCCAAAAATATTCTCCCGGAGTCAATTGGGAAGTAACTTCATGACTGACTTCATTCATAGATATATTGTCAACATCCCATACTAATATCTGTAATATGTCATCTGTAAAAATCTCTAACTTATAAGAAAAATCAAATCCAGGCTCAAATCTTATCCATCGCAATGTAAAAGGAACTGAAACCAACTGTCCGTCAACAGGTGATTGAACTTCCAGCACATCTTTAATTATTCGTTTTATATTTGATCTCCCTATTAAAAATTCTTCTCCTAAATTATCCTTTACGATTATATCGAATTCCTTTCCAATTACCTGCTCGATAGATGAAAATTCCAGGTTATCATTTGGAATAAATAATTCATAAAATCTTGTTGAAGAATTAAAATTAAGCAATTCTATGAATTCCAGCTCATCATTTTTAATAAATACCGAATCAATATCATTTTCATCGTCACTAATTCTTGCTTTAAAAGTCAAATCAAATTCCTGAATATCCGGGAATCTGTTTCTTGTTGTACTAGAAAAAACTAATGAATCTATTTTAGGAATTGAATTAAGAAAACTCTCAACTACAATTTTGGAGCTGCTATTCCAATCAACAAAAGACGAATCCCTACTGTAGCCTTCTTTTTGAAAATACAGCCAGCCATTTTTTCTTTCAAGAGAATTAAAACGGAAATTGCCCTCAGAGTCAGTGTTAATAACAATATTTGCTTGTTCCCAGCTAACTGTTACATCTGGTATAGGTATACGCGGTAGTTTCACAGTCTTCACTGTACCTTCGATTACTGCAATAGGATTATTGGGATTCTCAGGATCGAGCGGATTTAATCGAGGAGCTTCACATGAAACAAGACCTAAGAATAGCATTATAGAAATTTTTAATAAAACTAAATTAATTCTCATCGAAAAAAGAGTTGTTTATTATCGTCCTAATTCTGACCGGATTACTTTTTTTTATTAAAAAAAGAATATTAAAAATAAGAAAAGACTTATAATAAATTTAGAAGATTATCTATTCTTTTACTTTTTTTAATATTTCGTGTTCCATCAAAAGTGTTAAAGTATGTGCCAAACACTTAAATCTTATGTGAAATAAAGAAAAACAGCCTAAACTAAATGAAATTTTGTTTTCAATCGATGCAATATTTTCGGTACAGAACCAGAAATTGTTAATCTCCTCTTTCGATATTTTATCTGAGTTAATTTCCAGTTGGTTTTCGCCTAATCTCATCAATGAAGAAGAAAGTAAAACTACGTCCATTGGTGATTTTACTTTTCTATTAAACAGTCGAATGTCTTTTATTAATTTCTCCTTATGCATCTTTGAAAAGTGACTTTCGTTCTTTGATAACAATCTCGAAAGATGATAAATAATTGTTGCTGTTCTCAAATAAAAAGGTGACAAAACATGAGCGTACTCAAAGTAGTCTGAGCTTTCAATTATATGTTTCAGCAATTCCAGCGATTCTAAATCTTGGCTTGATAATTCGAGTCCGCTATTTAAAACAAGTAAAAGCATATTTGATATCGCGCAAATGTCAAATTCAATTGGAGCTTTTATAGAACCAAACCAGCTTGAGTAAGCTTTAAAGTCCCGGTATTTTGTCAAAGTATTTTTAATTTTTCTTCGTGAAAGGTTCGCGTTGTAAATCAAACATTCCTGTAATTGTATCAAATCTTCATCGTTAAATTTACTCGTTAAATAAATTAACGCTGTGTCGTCTATATCTTCAGCAAGCCGGAAAAGCCTCCGAGCCCATTTTTCATTTCGTTTGTTTTTAAGAATCCATTCGTTGGGTCTAAAGTTATCATCCGGCTTAGTCCGCCAGAAATTGTATAATTTCAAGCCCTCGTTATTTTGATAATATTTGTAATTATTAATTGCTTTGCCTGAAACTTTTTCTATCAAACTTTGGTATTCACTGCTGAAAAATTCTTTATATGAATTGAGAATGAAAATAATTGAAGCTGTAAAAAAAATATTATCATCAGGAAATGAATATGGCAGATAATTATGATAACGGTACGACGGGAATATTCCTTCCGAAAAATATTTATCACCCTTTGACTGCAGACCGGCGATTTTTTCAAGCAGCATCTCCGGAGAGCTAATACCAATTAATCCCGATAATTTCATCTTATAAATATTAAATATATTTTGGTAATCGAAAAATTTAAAATAACTAAAAAAAACGCACTCCCTGAAATAAAATAAAAGGCATACCGTCATCCTAAATGACGATGGAAATTGCAGTGGACAATAAAAAAACTTTATCCAGCTTCATAAAAACTGAATACGACAAGCTGATTGGATATGTGAAGAAATACCTTCAGGATTCTTCGGATATTAATGCGGAGGATATTGTCCAGGAAGTTGCTCTTAACATTTATGATAAAATTGATATCAACACGAGGATTGAAAATGTTGCAGCTTATTTCTTCGGTGCACTCAGAAATAAAATAATTGACATTTACCGTAAGCCGAAGAAGAAAGTAAATATTGATGATGATACTTTTGATTTCCTCGACAGTAAAGAGAATGATATTTCACATCAATATGAAGTTGAACAAATGGAGAGTTACCAAATACTTTACGACGCAATTGATAAACTGAACCCGGATCAAAAAGAAATTTTAGTAGCTACCGAATTTGACAAAAAATCTTTTGAAGAATTATCAAAGGAATGGAATGTGCCTATCGGAACATTACTTTCAAGAAAACACAGAGCAATAAATAATTTACAAAAACTATTGGACGACTTTGACTATTATGATTTTTAATAGATATAAATTAGAGGGATAAAAAAATGGAACATCATAACTATGAGTATAAGCCCGCGCCTAAGTTCGCAAGAATTATAGTTTATGTAATAGGCGGCTTAGCTTTGGCTTCAATATTTGCATTAATCTTTGGTTATTTTGTAATGCATTTATGGAATTGGTTAATGCCTGAAATATTTGAATTTCCTACTATTAATTACTGGCAGGCAGTTGGTTTGGCATTACTGACAAGACTGCTCTTCGGCACACTCGGAGGGCATGAAGACAAGAAGCACAAACCTCACCATAAATTCAATAAAAAGATGCCTCCCTTTCTCAAGAAATTTCCGCCTCCATTCGAGAACTGTGAGAAGTGGAGACACTATGATGAGTATTGGGAAAAAGAAGGAAAGCAGGCGTTTGAGGAATTTACGAAAAAGAAGAGTGAAGGAAATGAGCAAAATTAAAAAGTATATTATCTCGCAATTTGGAAAACCGCGTGGTTTTGTCGGAAGAATTGTAGGTAGAATTTTGGAAAACAAGAATGAAGACAGAACAAGATGGGCGGTACAAAAATTAAATGTAGATTCAGATGACAAAATTTTGGAAATAGGTTTCGGCCCTGGTTTATCAATCGAACTGCTGTCACGAGAAATTGAGTCTGGCTTTATTGCAGGAATTGATCACTCGGATGAAATGGTTAAATACGCAAGCAGGAAAAACTCGAAGAAAATTGAAGAAGGTAAAGTTCAGCTAGGCATTGGTTCTTCAGATTTAATAAAATACGAAGACAATTTTTTCAGTAAAGTATTTTGTATTAACGTAAATATTTTTTGGCGTAACCCGAAAAATCATATGCATGAAATGAAACGTGTATTAAAAGATGGGGGGAAACTTTCAATTTATTTGCAGCCTAAAATGGTAAAATCGTTTAAAGAGTGTAAAGCTAAAGTTGATGAATTAATGAACCTATTTAACGAAGCAGGGTTTAGGGAAGTAGATTTTTTAAGAAAAAATGATAGACCGATACCGATAATTTGCGTGACAGGAATAAAATAGTTTTGAGAATAGAGATGGGTTTCATTTCTTTTTAACCTAATTTTCATTCCTAAAGTTGTATCTAAAATTACAGAATCCAAGCATAAAATTATTATCTTAGTTGGTTATTTTTGACTAATTCATAATTAAAATGCGTTTAAAGGAAGGCGATAAAGAAAAAGACATTGTAAATGCTTCGATTATGCTGTTTGCAGGTCAGGGATTTCATAAGACTAAGATATCACAAATAGCCAAACGTGCAAACGTTGCTGTTGGAAGTATTTATTTGTACTTCAGAAATAAAGATGATATTATAAACAAAATTTTTGAAAATCTTTGGCAAAGGTTATACCTGGAATCAAAAAAAATTGCAGACGATAAATCATTACAGCCTTGTACAAAGGTTGATAAAATGATTGAATCAATAATTAATATTTTTACGGAAAACCCTCATTTGGCAATACTTTACGTTAATGAACAAAATATGCTTTTAACTAACGGTAAAGACATCTCAACAAAATATTACACTAAAATTCTTGATGTTGCTGAAAGAATAATTCAAGAAGGAATCAACAAAGAGGATTTTGTAAAAGAAATTGACATAAAAATTTTTAGGCATTTCATTTTTGGGGCAATTAGAAATCTTCTTCACTTATGGGGAAAATATCCTGACGAAATTTCAATTGAAAACTTTAAACACACTGTAAAATATTTAACTAAATATGGTGTTGTAAAAATCGGATAAAATTTTTAACTTATAAATGAACGAAGATTCATTAAAGTTTTTTCGCTGACTGAAACGGCAGCAGTCAACGAAAATCTCCTATAAAACCCGTGTTAGGCACGGGTTTTTTTAGCTGCTTCGCCTGGCTTTTACTCCAACTTCATACTTCTTCTTAATCTTGTTATGAAACATATTTATGTTTACACTTGTACCGGGCTTCTTAAAATCATACTCGTAAACATCAACACTATCTTTTTTAAAACCATCTTTTTCACAGTTGATCAAATATTCTTCAAAAAAATTTTCAGCTTTTTTCTTTGATGAAAAAGATTTGTTCATCTCCGCCTGGTAAACTCCGGATTCATTTCCAACAAAAACCATTCTTGAAAGTTTATTTTTGTAGAATACACATTCCATTAATTTGTTGGAAGAATCGTGCTTTTTGGGTTTGCCGTAAACTTTTTTAACTTCAGAACAATTTTTGCCTATCATTTTGTAAATTGGCTGTGTTTGAGCTATAATTGCACTGAAGGCAAACAAAAAGATAATTGCAGTTTGAAATAACAACCTCTTCATATATCCTCCAGTTTTTTATTTTGAAATACAATAACCGGAAAGGAATGTTTTTCATCCATTTGAAGAGGATTACCGAATTCGATGTCGGTGTCTGGTATTTGATTATACAATTAATTTAATTTATAATCAATTACATTAAGGTACATGATCACTTTTATCTGAAGACTAATTTCTTTTCATGAGAAAAGATTATTAAATTTGTTTGTTCAACAAATTTTCAACTTACCTTTTCAAAAACTTTTATGAGGCAATTATGAAAAGTTTACTTCTCCTTTTTTTTGCTTTTCAATTATCAACCGGTTTATTTGCTCAAGAAAATGATGTTATAAAAAAACTTGAAAAAGATAATGAAAATTTACAGCACAGGCTGGACAAGCTTGAAAAAATGGTTGATGATTTAATATGGTTTGAAAGACTGGAAGACCATGCATTCGTTGATAAAGTTTATATTACAGGTCCTCCAAAATGGAAAGAAAAAAATCCAAATTCGCTGGGCGCAGGCAATCCGGTAAAGTTTTGGACGTATGTTTTTATCCCGAAAACAATTGACTATAACAAAAAATATCCGCTGATTGTTTTCCCGCATGGGGGTGTTCATTCAGACTTTTCGACTTATTACACGCATATTATCCGCGAATTAATGGCACAGGAATATATCGTTGTTGCGGCTGAATATCGCGGTAGCACAGGATACGGAAAGTCGCACTATGAAAAAATTGACTACGGCGGCCTGGAAATTGAAGATGTGAATTCCAGTCGTCAGTATGTTTTGGATAATTACGACTTCGCTGATGAAAACAGGGTTGGGATTATCGGTTGGAGCCACGGCGGATTAATTACACTTCATAATATTTTTGAACACCCGGAAAACTACAAAATAGCTTTCGCAGGTGTACCAGTCAGTGATTTGATTGCACGAATGGGTTACCTAACTCAAAGCTACAGAGACCTTTATGAGGTTGATTATCATATCGGCGAATCGGCTTATGATAATCTTGAAGAATATAAAAGAAGATCACCAGCATGGCAGACACACAAATTTCAAAATACCCCGCTTTTAATTCATACTAACACCAATGATGATGATGTAAACGTACTTGAAGTTGAACATTTAATAAAATCATTAAAAGCAGACGGAAAAAAATTCGAATACGAAATTTACAAGGAAATTCCCGGCGGACACTCATTTGACAGAATCGATACAAAACACGCGAAACAAGTCCGTACGAAAATTTATAAATTTTTGGCAAAACAACTTAAACCGAATAAAGTTTTAGATACAGTCGAAAAGATTATGAAAGCAAGCTATTTGAAATGAGGAATCTTTCTTATTTATCTCCGAAAACCGAAGTAAAGGAAAGCCCGATTCAAGGAAAGGGTTTATTCGCCAAAGAAAATATTTCCAAAGACGAAATTGTCTGCATTAAAGGCGGATACATTTTCGGATTAGATGAATACGAAAAATTTGAAAGCAAATTGGGCCCATCAGAGATCCAAATTGATGATGACTTTTTTATTGGTCCGGTTACAAAAGAGCAACGAGATGGCAGTATGATTTTTTCAAATCATTCGTGTGATCCAAACATTGGAATCCAGGGACAGATAATTTTTGTTGCGATGAGAAATATAAAAGCAGGCGAAGAACTCACTCACGATTGGGCAACGACCGACAATCTCGATGAAAAAATGGAATGCAGCTGCGGCTCGCCAAATTGCAGAAAAATTATATCCGGAAAAGATTGGACGAAAAAAGATTTGCAGGAAAAGTACAGAGGTTACTTTTCCTGGTATATTCAAGGAAAAATTGATAAAACTAATGAACTCAAATTCGATAAGGAATTTTAACGAATTTCATTCGAGGAGAAAAATCTTTTGTATTTCTTGTGACCAACTTTAATTCATGATGATTTGCTAAAGCTGCTTGGAAAGCATCAGGCAGTTTAATTTTATATTTTTGTCTTAACTCTGCCGCCTGATCCGCAATTTACTCTTCAATTGGTAAGCATTCGAATTCATCTAACAACGCGGTAATATGATACTTTTCATGAGATTCTGCTCCAGCTAAGATTTCTGCCCGGATGATGACTGAAATTACAGAATTTTTGCTGCCGTTTTTCCGGAGCCAACTTGTTGCTTCTTTCACACCAGTTAAATGGTCAATGAGTATTACTGAATCAACTAAATGTAATTTATTTTTAGATTCACCCCATTCGCCTCTAATAGAGTTAACATAGCTCGTTGCTTCTATATTTTTCTTTTTCCACAATCCTGAAGTTTTTTCCAACAATCTTTCTTTATCTTCAGTTTCATTTTTTTCTTTGTATATAAGGATTGCTTCTCTAATAGTCTCAGCAATTGAGCGTTTGTTCTTTTTACTGTAATTGTAGAGCCATGTTTTTTAATTCTTTAGGTAGTGATATTATTGTTCTTATCATATCTAATTCTCAAAATGATATCGCTGATGTGATATCAATATGGAAAAATTATTATAAAAAATAAAAAGATTATTTTTTTTCGAGACTGACATAACGCTGTCACACCTCTGTTTTAGTTTTGTAGTGAGCTTTTCAAAAAAAAACTACAAAACTATGCTAAACATAATAATTTATTGGAGGGAAATATGCAGAGGTTTTGCTATTCATGTTGCGCACCGCTTGATATGCCAGATTTTCAAGGTCCGGCAGAAAATTATTGTAAACATTGTACAGATGAAAAAGGAAATCTCAAATCATTCGACGAAGTCAAAAAAGCAGTGTCCGAATGGTTTAAGATGTGGCAACCAAATTTAAATGAAGAGAAGGCTGAAACTAGAGCTAGTATTTACTTGAAATCAATGCCTGCTTGGGCTGATTAATTTATTAAAGCCTCTGAGATAATTGCATACTATAAAAATTTCTCAGAGGTTTTCTTACCTTAACTTTCAAATTTTCTTCCTTTGTCTTAATCATAATCCTTATCTAATTCTTATATTTACATCCGTCATGCATAATTTTTTCAAGAAAATATCAAAGTCGTTGATAAAAAAAATCACCTTGTTGCAAAGCAAGCTGGCACATGTTAATATGCCCGAATATACCATCTTTGCAGGTTATGCTGTACTGACGGGAGCACTGGTTGGCCTGGCTGCAGTTTTTTTTCACAAATCAATTGATTTTTTTGAACATCTCTTTTTCCACTTGGGATTAGATAAATTATCATTCATTGGTGGCTTAGCAATTATTTTATTACCCGCTGCAGGAATGCTTTTTCAAAGTTTAATGACAACTGCTGCACCGGAAACAGCCGGTAAACGTGGTGTATCGGAGGTAATAAAAGCTGTTGCTGTTCGGGGCGGCTTTATAAAACTGCGGACTACACTCTTTCATTTTTTAGCACCGGCAATAAATATTGGATCCGGAGGGACAGTAGGCCCGGAAGGACCTGCTGCACAAATAGGGGGAGGTGTTGCAAGCAAGCTTGGGCAAGTTCTGGGTTTGTCTGATTCACGCAGAAGAATGTTTACGGCAGCAGGTTCCGGAGCAGCAATTGCAGCAGTTTTTAATACACCTTTAGGGGGTGTGTTTTTCGCTCTGGAAATTATTTTGTTGAATGATTTTCAATCCGCTACTTTTTCAGCTCTGATACTTGCTTCAGTATCGGCAAGTGCTATATCAAGAATTTTCCTTGGCGATTCTCCGGCATTTCAATTTACTTCAGTCTCAATCGGCGAATATGAGCAGATGTATTTATACGCACTTTTGGGATTATTTGCAGGAATGATGTCAATACTTTACATACGATACTCAAGTTCTGTTAGGAAGTTATTTTCCGGCTACATATTACAAAAGATCCCTAGATGGTTGGCAATGTTACTAGTAGGTTTAGCAGTTGGAACGGCCGGTTACTTTTTTAGAGGGATTTTTGGAATTGGATACGAAACAGTAAATTCAATATTAGCCGATGCAGCAGCCTGGGATATAGTTGCAATTTTACTAATCTTAAAATTTATTTTAGTACCAATGATTTTAAGCTCAGGCGGATTTGGCGGGATATTCGCGCCTTCACTTTTTATGGGTGCCTGCTTCGGTTATTTATTTGCACTAGCACTAAATAATATTTGGGGATTAAATCTTGACACTACTGCATTTGTACTGGTTTCTATGGGAGCTGTGCTCGGAGGAATTAATTCAATACCGATCTCTTCGATTCTTATAATTTTCGAGATGACCAAAGACTATTCATTTATACTTCCTTTAATGTTGGCAGTTGTTATAAGCACAACAATTGTGCAATTAGTTTTAAAGGGATCCGTTCATGTTCAGCAATTGGAAGCACAGGGCTTTCACATCAGGCAAGGTAGAGAAACAAGTATTTTAAAGTCTCTTTTTGTTAAAGACATTTTACGGAAAGATGCAGAAATAATTAAAGAGAATACTCCTTTGCCGGTGGTTGTAAGTAATATTTTGGAAAGTCAGCACGGCACTTTTTTTACAACTAATGAAAACGACGAAATTACAGGATTTATTTCTGCAAATGAATTGAGGCCGATAATTACAGAATACGAACAATTGCGTGATATGCTTGTTGCAGATGATGTTTCAAATCATGACGTAATTAGAGTTTACGAAAATGATAATCTTGACGATGTGCTAAAATTATTTGGAGATAAAAACCATGAACAATTTCCTGTAGTTGATAAATATAATCCGAATAAAATTACCGGTACGGTCTGGCGGCAGGACGTAATTGAAAAATACAACAAGGAAAGCCTGAAATATAATTTAGCAGATGGCTTGGCTCATGAATTAAAAACCATTGGAAAAGCACAAACATCAAAAGTGGCAGAGGGTTATTCAATTATTGAGAAGAAAGCTCCTGAAAGATTCGTCGGTAAATCAATAAAGGATTTAAAAATCAGAAATATATACGGGCTCGAGATATTAATGATTAAGCAAACACTCCCTCCTGTTTTAGCGCATGAAAAAGAAGATGAAATTGTAATTCCAACTCCTGATTATAAAATCCAGCTTGATGATATATTAGTTTTGTTTGGTGCCGATGAAAAAATTAATCAAGCTAAAAGTTGGTAACCCGACATTTTGTTGAACTGCATCATTTTAATTTTCGTTTAATAATAAAAAACGGAGACCGCATGAAAGCTATTTGGAATGATAAAATAATTGCAGAAAGTAATGATACAGTAGTAGTTGAAGGAAATCATTATTTTCCGCAGAATTCAATAAACAAAGAATACTTCAAAGATAGCTCAACAAATACAACATGTCCGTGGAAAGGATTGGCAAGTTACTATACAATTGAAGTTGACGGAAGAGAAAATAAAGACGCTGTATGGTACTACCCTGAACCGAAAGATGCAGCTAAGCAAATAAAAGATCACGTTGCTTTTTGGAAAGGTGTGCAAGTTACAGAATAAAAAGAGAAGCTAGTTGAGCTTCTCTTCATTTTAATTTTTATCAGCTTCTTTCTTGCTCCACGGAGGAGTAATTCCATTCATTCTACTGTATGCAATTAGTTGTCCTTGATGCTCGTGTAAATGATTAAGCATGTTAACAAGAACAGCTCTCCTTGACATTTTCATGTTGAAGAAATCTACTTCTTCATCAAGCTGAGCCTGGGTTAATCCGCCTACAGCTTTCTTTAATTCCTCAAATGATCTTTTTACAATTTTGCCGACATCTTCTTTACTTGATGCAGAATTATCCCACTTTTGAAAGTCCATTGTGAAATTTACATCTTTAGGAACTTCGGTTCCTGTATATTGAAGACAAATAAAGTTTCCACCGGCAAGATGCATGTAAGTTTTTGCAAAGGACCTGATTCCCTCTGCAGGTTCCCAGGCAAACTTATCGGCTGGTACTTCGTCAGCTAATTGATAAACTCTCCCCTCAACGAAGCTAACCATTCCAAGAAACTCATTTACGAATACAGGTTTTTCCTGAGCTTTCAAAATATTGGTTGAAACAACAATAAAAAAAAACAAGATAATGGATATCTTTCTTTGCATACTAACCCCTATTAGTTGTGAAATGTGTGACAATTTAATTATGCTTTCTCCAGTTAGTCAAGAGAAATAATATTATTTCTGTTTTAATAAAAGACGAATACTTGGTTATAGAAGAGACAAAATTGAATAAATTTAATATAATTAGTTAAGAGCAGGGTTAAGAAGATATCATTTGATTTATGGAGAGGGACTTTAACTTCGTAAACTTCTTCTTTGAGCGATTTATAAAGCTTCTCCATCGTAATCATTTTCATGTATTCACAAACCGAGTTTTCGTCAACGGCTAAGGAGATATAGAATAATATGATTCTCCTATCTCCTAAATTCCGCTTCCTATCTTTTGATTATCATCATCTTTTAGACCGGTTTCTTTTATCGGGATTTCATTTGGTAACAAGTAGTTGTTGTATTAACATAACACTTTTGATAATGATTTTGATACTTACTGTTGATACTATGCTCTTTTCCACTATTACGATGATTCTTACCGGCGCTACGAAGGTTCTCTTCGCCATTACGATGGCTCTTACCGACACTACGATGATCCTTTCCAGCACTTCGATGGTTCTTTCCACCGATATAATAATCTCTCACGATAGTGAAATAGACTATTTATCCTTAAGTGAGTAATAAAAGATTACATGTTAGGTTTATTAAAGATTTTTAATTTTTTCTCT
>CAJHYN010000365.1_pt1 | contig 33063 bp, 31 predicted proteins | sample 9198641 | NCBI WGS metagenome assembly CAJHYN01 (sample SAMEA7708370, study PRJEB35096) | sediment metagenome | biome: marine neritic benthic zone biome [ENVO:01000025]; feature: sediment [ENVO:00002007]; material: shallow marine sediment [ENVO:03000034] sea grass bed [ENVO_01000059] ... | reverse complement strand
GCAAACACTTATACAGACGAAAAGGGATTTGCTGTATCATTTAAAAAAAATAACAAATGGCAAACACCAATTTATTTTGATCTTGGCGAACCGTTAGTCAAAGATTGGATTTATTTCTGTCCTTATATGTCACCAGATGGCAAGTATTTTTTCTTTTCAAGAAGATACAGTGATCCTCCAGAGAGTGGGTGGAAAGGAGCAACCAAAGGAGAAGTGTATTGGGTAAGTGCTGATGTGATTTTTAATCTTAAAAGAAAATAAACAATTGCTAACAATGTATAAAAATAATAGCCGAAAGAGTGGTAAATTCAAGGATTGTTGCCCGCTTCAAATTTCTTGTATATTGATAGGAATGGAGCCCGCAATCGGCTACTATTCTTATACCAGCCGTTCAAAGCATACCCCAATCCACAGTTTTTTTATTAAACCTACTGAGTTTTGCATGTCCGCCATTTTTTTGAAGTGAGGTTCTCGATGCTCAGAAATATTAACAATTCTTGATTTTTAATATTAGTACTTCTAATTTGCAAAAAAGACGAGTAATAATTCAAATCAATTCGTAATAATTTAGTATCTATACTAAGGATTGTTTTCAAAAAGCTGGGTCCAATAATTTATGTACTACTGTTTTCTATGCAATAGATACCATATTTGTAATTTTACCGAAGAACATTTTATTCCTAGGTCTATTGATGGGCCTCGAAAGCAATGGCTGCCAGTATGTGTAAAAACCAACCGTAAATCCAATGATTTAATTGATAAAAAAATACGTGATATTTTTTATTGGGAAAGATTTAGTCAAACTGGAGCAGTTAAAAGAAATGGAGTAGCATTGTTAAGAGATGGAAATCAGGTACCGTATAAATTTTCATATATGGAGAATAATGTATCTGAAAAAGCAAGTGTTTTTAATTATTTTATCAATTCTATTAACAATACAAAAATACCTCAAAAGGATGTATACGCAATTGTGTTCCCTGTTGGATTATTAATTCATGAACAAGAAGTTTATTGTAAAGCAATAATTAAAATGACAATTGGTGCATTAGTCTATTGTTTGCTTTCAAGAGGAATAAAGAAAAGTGTTATTAGAAAAATATGTTCAAATCAGAAAATGATGAATTTACGACGTTATACTCTAAATCTGAAGCCTCAAGAGGCATTATTTAAAAAAGAAATAGAATTAGGCCAAACAAATATATTAGAAAGTTTGCAAAAGAGATGTCAAAATCCTTCAGTTCGCAATCATGCAATAAATATTGTTTTTAAAACAAATTCTTTGGTTGCTGAAGGTATGCTTTACAGTAAATATGGATGGAAAATCAATATTGAATGTAATTTCTGTCCACAACTAGAGGATATTTTTCTAGAAAATCCCTTAAAGCTAACACTTTCAACATCTGATTTAGTTGATAAAACATTATCGCCTGATAGGATTATCATAATTAATCCAGATTATGTTGGTACTAAACCAGAAATTCCTGATGTTTGGAAAAATAAATAATAGGAGTTTACTAATACTAAATTACTACGTCCAACAAAGTTTACAATGTTCAGCCTGCGATCTCTCCCAAATTGGCCTGCTGCACTAGCCAACTTCTTGTAAACTCAAAACTTCAAAGCATACCCCAATCCACAGCTTTTCTTATTAAACCCACCGAGTTTTTTACATCCATTTTTACGAACAAATTACGTTTATGGGTTGCTACAGTGTTAGTACTTACAAATAGTTCATCAGCAATTTGTTGTATCGTGTATTCCTTGGCGATTAATTTCACAACTTCAAGTTCTCTTTTGGTGACCTTCGGTATCTCCCCGGGTTTTAACTTGGGTTTTTCACTTAAGCTCTCAATCATCTTTTCCGTTAAATGAGGGCTTAATACTTTCTTTCCAATATATGCATCTTTGATACCCTGGATAAGAATCTCCTGGGAAGAGTTTTTTAATAAATAGCCTATCGCCCCTCTCTTAAAAATAGATGTTATAATGCTGCCTTCATCATTGGTTGTCAGTATTAAAACTTTCACATCAGGATATTTCTTATTGACATGCATGGTTGTTTCCAGGCCGTCCATTACAGGCATCTGGAGGTCTAATAAAAGAACATCGGCATGTTGCTTTTCCAGGAACTCCAATACTTTTAAACCATTGGCTGCTGTTCCAATAACATTCAAATCGGGGTCACGTTCAAGGATGGCTCTTAGCCCATCAACTAAAATTTGATGGTCATCGGCAAGTAAAATATTTATCATAGCTAAGTCGTTAATTTTTGTTATTAAAAAGTTATAATGTTTGTAAAAATTCTTATTAGTATTTTATTCCGTTTTTTTCAAAGGCACATTTATACTCACCAATGTCCCCATTCCGGGTCGGCTGTCAATCTCATATTCGCCTCCAACATAGTGAGTCCTGAATGCAATACTTTTTAGTCCCATGCCTTTATCGGGTTCTACTTTATCAGGCTCAAAACCTTTACCGTCATCTTCAACCGTTAAGTTAAGCCAATTATCGCTAAAGGTCATTTGAAGCATAACATCACTTGCTTCCGCATATTTTACAATATTATTAAACAGCTCCTGGACTATCCGGAAAAGCATCAGATTGGTGCTATCATCCAAAATCTGTTCATTACCATAAACATGGAAATGTGCATCAAAGCCATGCATGCTATCCATTCTCAAAATGAAGTCTTCCAGCGTCTTCTTTAAACCGAATTTCTTAAGGGCCTGCGGCATCATTTCGTGCGCAATTTTCCGGGCTTCAGTACAAGCCTCATCTATTATCTCGTTGGCCTTAGCATACATTTTCTCTGTTTTATTATTCTTAAAATCTATGTGCAGACTCCCAACGCTAACTTTTAAGGTAGAAAGCAAATTTCCCAATCCGTCATGTAAGTCACGTGCAATACGCGCCCGTTCTTTTTCCTGGCCTTCCAGCATAGAGCGCATGGAAACAATCTGCTGTTCTTGTTTTGCTTCCGCCAATAATAAACGATTGGCTTTAATACGATTCTGGTAAATAAGCACCCCTATTACCAGAACCAATAATACAACACCTAAAAAAAGTAATAATAAATTCACCTGGTTCTCTTTTTCTTTGTTAATAACTTCTTCTTCAAGTAAGCGGGTTTTAAGCTGTTCTTTTTCATATTTAGTTTTTACATCCGCCAAAGCTCCTAGGCTGGAAGCACTTAATTTATTCTCTTCATCTATCTTTTTTTGTTCCAACAATATATTATATGCTTGTTGATAATTGCCATCAAGCAAATGCCGTTCCCGGCGAACATCCATTATTGCATAAACAAACCCTAATCGTTCTGCAACTCCAGGTACAGCCAGCGCGCTATCCAGAAGCGCTAAAGAATTGGGAACGCCGAAAGTACGGATTCTATTAACAATATCCATTGTATCTTTTCCTTGTTCGATCGCTTCATTCACCATTGCAGATATATTAATGAATACTTCGGCAACAGCAATATTGTTAGCCCTCTTCCTGTAGTTATAAGATTCAAGGTAATAGTCTGTTGCCTGGCTAAAGTTGCCTAATAATTTCGAAGACTCCCCCATCCCGTTGTAAAGTCTCCCAATTTTAATAGGTTGCTTTGGCTGTTCTTTCAAACGGAAATCCAATGCTTTTTTATATTTTACCATTGCATCCAACGGTTTATTCATAAGATTAAGAGCAACAGCCCAATTGTTTAGTATCCCTGCCTGCCGTTCTTCGTTTCCCGATTCCAGGTAATATTCATATGCTTTTTTATATAAAGCCTCTCCTTCATCCAAAGAACCATAATTTACGAACATTGTCCCCTTAGTATTATATACCGAACCCAACCCGTTTTTATCTTTGATTTCATTAAATATAATTTCAGCACTATCCAGAAAATTTGTTTTTTTATCCATTTCACCAAGATCGTGAGACCATGCAAGCATGTTGTAAGATTTACCTACTAATTTCGGATTATTGAGTGCTTTAGCCAATTTTAATGCCCGTTGCCCGTAAACTTTCGCTTCTTCTCCACTATAAAGAATGGTAACAATATTCAAAAACATTTCACATTTAAGTGAATCATCAGGCATAGTCTCCGCTACCTGTTTTAAGCTATCTAAATTATGAGGCAAGGCTAAGACAAGCTGATGAATTAACAAGCTAAAGCATACATATGTTATTTTCTTCATATACTTATCACCTAGTGATGGCTTTGCTATAATTTCCTTTTAATTATTCGCCCCAATTTGAATGTGCCAATTAAAATACTCCATTTAAATCAATTGTTCCAGGGTAACCATACCGCTAACAAAGATACGTGGTTTTAGTCTTCAATGAAATAGCACAATTCCATGATTTTAATATCACACAAATGTGTTAGAAAGTTCCCCTAATAGTATGATTTTGCAAAATCACATTTTCAGGTGTAGATAAGGGAAAGAATAAACCGGAACTTAGGAATGTTATTTCTATCAATTACATAAAAGTGAATCAATCATGAAGAAGCAAAAATTTTTATCACCATCCAGAATTAAACGGATGAAGATGCAGGGTTATATAAAACAAACAGACGCAGAACTTTCAGAACTGGCATTTGGAAATCGCTTTGCTTATCGTCTGTGCACAACAATAGTAATTATAGGGGTAGTTAGCTCCAGCATACCGGTATTATCCGCTATGCTAATCGTCGCCTTCTTTGGAATCATTCTTCCTTATCACCCGTTTGATTACATCTATAATCATCTTCTTGCCGAAAGAATGAGCAAGCCGAAATTACCCAGGCGTTCCAAGCAGTTAAAGTTTGCATGTACGATAGCTACTATCTGGATAGCCTCTACAATCTTTTTGTTTTACACAGGCTATGCTTTAGCAGCGTTTGTGGTGGGTAGTTTGTTGATTGGAGTCGCCTTACTGGTTAGTACAACCGATTACTGCATCCCGTCTTTAATTTATAATACCCTTTCCCCTCAAAAGGATAATGTAGTAAAAGAAAAGTCCGCGTAATTAAATAAATAGTTTTCAAAAATCAATTTAATAAACATTAGGAGATTAAATGATGGCAACAGAAGTTAAAAACCAAATAGATCAACAGGAATTAGAACAAAAAGTAAAAAACATGTACCGGGAAGTAGCCTTACACCCGGAGGTAACATATCATTTTGAAATGGGACGCGGGTTATCCGAACGGTTAGGTTATCCCCCGGAAATACTCGATAAGATTCCCGCTGAATCCATAGCATCATTTGCAGGTGTGGGGTATTACTTTGATCTGGCAGATTTGAAAGAAGGAGAATCAGTTGTTGATTTAGGAAGCGGTTCGGGCATGGACGTTTTTTATGCTGCACTAAAGGTCCGGGAAACAGGTAAAGTTATTGGAATTGATATGACACCCGAACAACTGGAAAAATCAATAGCTCTCGGAAATCAATCCAACTTTAAACAAGTCAGTTTTCAACAAAGCTATATTGAAAGTCTTCCCATTAACTCGAAAAGTACGGACGTGGTGATCAGCAATGGCGTAATCAATCTTTCGAGTGAAAAAGCAAAGGTTTTTGAGGAAGCGGCACGAGTGTTAAAACCCGGAGGTCGGCTTGCCATATCTGATATCGTTACAACTGTACAACTTCCGGAAAATATAAGCTGCAATGTTTCTTTGTGGGCTGCATGCATAGGTGGAGCAATGCAAAAGGACGATTACCTTGGTTTGATTGAATCGGCCGGAATGAAAGTAATGAAAGTAAAAACAAACCCGTATGAATTTCTATCCAAGGGTGCAAAAGGAGCAACCATGGATTACGGAATAAAAAGTGTCTCAATACTCGCGGTTAAGCAATAGAACAGCAACGTGCAGTAAAAACCGTTACCATGTTTTTGAACTAAATAATTCATAAAAAATAAAAGGATTTCAAAATGTCAGATTCAAAAAAATTAGTAGTATCCCTTTCATGTAATTCAAAAGATGATGTATCAACTGTTGCTTTTACAGTTGCAAACGCTGCCCTGTCAAAAGGAATGCAAGTAGGTGTTTTTCTAACATCCGATGGTGTAGAGCTTAGCAGAGCAGGCGGCTATGAATATACACACATAGCACCATTTAAAAAACTCAATGAACTTGTTGAAGGTTTTGTTTCCAATGGCGGTATACTTTGGGCTTGCGCACCTTGTTTTAACCATCGGGGATTAAATCCGGATGAAAACGTTGACGGTACCGAAGTTGTTGGCGCGGGTCCAATGCTGGATTGGGTTTTGGAAGGCGCACAAACAATATCGTTTTAAGTTATGAATCAAGCGATAAATAATAAAGTAATATATCTTGATTCACACGCAACAACGCCTGTGGATCAAGATGTACTTGATTGTATGCTGCCCTATTTTACGGAGCACTATGGCAACGGAAATCATAAGGCAGGGTGGAAAACAAATTCGGCAATGGAAGAAGCTCGGTTTCAAGTTTCAAAACTTATTGGTGCAAGGCCAACTGAAATTGTATTCACCAGTGGCGCAACGGAATCTATAAATCTAGCTTTACTTGGATTAGCAGAGGCAAACGAGAGTAGTCGTAAACACATAATAACACAAAGAACCGAGCATCCTGCTGTTTTAAGATGTATTGAATCATTGGAACATAAGGACTTTCGCGTTACAATACTTGATGTTGATACGGTCGGCAGGATCGACCTGGATGAACTTAGACAAGTTGTTGATGAAGATACACTGGTTGTTGCTATAATGCTGGCAAATAATGAAATAGGAACTATACAGCCCGTCAAAGAAATCGGAAAAATTTGCCGAACTGCAGGAGCTTATTTTTTCTGCGACTTAACTCAGGGGATTGGCTGGCATCCTGTAAATGTAGATGAAATGAATATTGATCTTGCAGCCATGTCTTCACACAAGATTTATGGGCCAAGGGGAGTCGGTGCACTTTTTATCCGGCGCTTTCATCCAAAAGTTAGTATAAGCCCTGTACTATTTGGCGGAGGACAAGAGCGCGGAATACGGCCCGGGACTGTCAATATTCCCGGAATTGTGGGGTTTGGAAAGGCTTGTGAGATACAACATTCCGGTTCGGAGGTTATAACCAAAAGAATTTGTAATATGAGAGATCGTTTACAAGAATTCATATTTTCTTCAATTGATAATGTAAAACTAAATGGTTGCCCGGTAAATAGGCATCCGGGAAATCTTAATTTATCCATCCCATTTGTAACAGGTGAGGACCTTACGGGTGCTCTTCCCAACATTATATTTTCTACCGGCTCAGCATGCTCCAGCGGTTCTGCAAAACCTTCTCATGTTATATCTTCACTCGGTGTGAAGGATGCAGCACTCAAAAACTCTTTTCGATTAGGTATAAATAAACTCAATACAAATTCTGAAATAGAATATGCCGGGGTGCAAATAGTTAAAACGGTAAAGCGACTGCAAAGTAAAAGATCAGGATAAGAAAAGTATAATACTGTAGGCAAGGATTGAAAACATCAGTATCAAAAATTGTTAACTAATTATTCAACTCTTGCTTTTTCATCTATTTACATCTAGGTTGCTATTATAAGCGTAATGTGTCATGCCAAAGGCAGATAAATTTATTACGATGTTGGCAATAATCTAAAAGTTATCATTGAAAAAATTTCTATCAGACATATATGAAGTGAACGATAAAGTTCTTGATGAATACCTCTCTCATTGGTCCGAATACTCATTATCTAAAAAAACTATAATTACAGAACCCGGAAAAACTGAGCGCTACATATATTTTGTTAAAGAAGGAATTCAAAAATCATACTACTTAAATGAAGGAAAAGAACACGTAATGTTTTTTGCTTACGCTCCATCATTTAGTGGTGTCATAGAATCTTTTCTCACTCAAACACCATCGAAATACTATCTTGAAACAATTACAGATAGTAAATTTTTACGTTTATCATATACAAAGCATAACCAATTAATACAAGAGCACCGGGAACTTGAAACTCTTTTCAGAAAAATCACAGAGCTTTTTTTATTAGGTATTATAGAAAGACACCACGAACTAATAGCTTTTAATGTTGAAACTCGTTTCAAAAAGTTTGTAAAAAGAAGTCCTCACTTGCTCAACATGGTTCCTCAAAAAGACATTGCTTCATATTTACGAATTGACCCTACCAACTTTAGTAAATTGATCAACACAATCGGTATTTGAAAATCTTGGTTTTTACCAAGAATAGAAGAGTATAAAATTAAGAACTTTGTCTCATCATAAATTTAAGGATAAAATTATGAGATTAATGAAACAGATTTTTATAATTAGTATCACAATGTTCTTAATTATAACATATTCATCACAAATTAACGGTAGCAATATGACAAATCAAGAAATTGTAAAAAAGTTTCTAAACGGATTTAACGACCCAGCAAAAATTGAAGAATCTTTAGATTTACTAGCAGATGATTATAAATTTAAAAACCCAATGGTTGAGTTAAACTCTAAAGCAGAATTTATCAAATTGGCACAAGAAATCGGAGCTGTGATAACCGGCATAGATATTATTAACATGGTAGAAAATGGAGATTGGGTAGCTACATTTTACGAATTTAAATCAACTGTCTCCGGATTGGAATCAAATACAGCCTCGGAATGGTTTAGACTTGAAAACGGAATTATAAAGGAATCACAATTAATCTATGACACTTTCGAATGGCGAAAATTTTATGAACAAATGAAAAATAGATAAAACTATTCCCAGCAATGAAAAAAGCATGGGGCATTTGGTATTAAACCGAATGCCTTTTTTTATTAATAAAATCTGAAATCAGCACTACTTATGAGCTTTGTTTCGGTCCCGAATACAATTGGAGGCAGTTATTACAAAATACAGCTCGGACAAAGAGTTCGAGATACAAATGACAACGGCTAATTCCGATTGGCTTGGGACGAAAATTGGTTTCTTATTAAGTCCTAAAGACAAAATTACAAAAGTCAACTTTTATCATACAGGTTCGCCGGAAAAGAACAAGCATTATAAAATTTCCTGTTATTGTTGGCTATGTATCTTAGAATACTTAAACGCTACATAGAATTTGGTGAACAGGTTCCTTATGAGAACCGGCTTAATGTGTGACAGTTGAACGAACGGATTAACAATAAGCAGCATTATTAACCATTTCTTTTGCAACAATTTTTGTATTGAAATTGTCTTAAAATGTTTCGTTGTTAGATACATCATATTTCAATGTAGTGTGAAGGAAATTTTACCAACTCTTAGGACAGACGTTTCTCGTAACCTTGGATCGTTCAACTTAATTTGCTACAAAATATGGAGGCTTAGAATATGAAAAACAAATTAAATAAATTGAGTAGAAGAATTTTTCTAAAAAAATCAACTTTTTTAACAGCAGGAATAGTTGCGGCTCCTTTAATGAATTTTACCTTTCCGGAGCCTCTCCGATCCTCAAAGAGTATTTATTTAATTGGTCCGCAAGAAGGTTATTCACCTCAAATAGGAACATTATTGTCCACCATGACTATGATGCGAGCCTGGGTCATCGATACTGTAAAAAATTTGACAAAAAAACAGTTGGATTTTCAAATAGACGGCAAATCAAATTCAATAGGCGCATTGCTATTGCATTTGGCAGCAATCGAAAGATATTATCAGTTAAATACTTTTGATGAAAAAAAATGGGGCTCCTGGAATAATAAAGAAAAAAAAGAATGGGATGTAGCCAGCAGACTTGGTGAAAAAGGCCGTAAATATATTAAGGATCATGAGATTGATTATTATCTCTCAAAACTTGAAGAAGTAAGAGAAATAACAAAAAAAGAGTTTGCCAAAAGAGACGACAACTGGCTTCAAAAATCAGAAAGATTCTTTAACAATGAAATGACAAACAATTATGGGAAATGGTTTCATGTGTGCGAACATGAATCCAATCATAGAGGACAAATGAAATTTATTAAAAAAAGACTCCCGAGTTAAAATCTAACGTTGGATAAATTTTGAAAAAAGACGAGCTTGTAAAAGAATTTGTTGAATTTAAAAGCCAATTGAAATCATTTCTATTGAGGTATACTGCAAACAGCTCAGATGCAGAGGATATCGTTCAAGATACTTTTGTAAAGGCTGTTGAAAAGATTAATACATTCAGGAGAGAATCTTCGCTGAAGACATGGGTATTTTCGATTGGAGCCAACCTGGCTAGAGATCGGCTTCGATCTCAAAAGAGATGGTCCGAAGATGTCCTCGATGTTTGCAAAGAGGCCGCTTTAGGTAATAAAGCCTTCTTTCAAGAGGCTATGCATATTAGGCACACTTCCGCACAGGGAAATTTTGAGATAAAAGAGCATATCGCATTTTGCTTTACTTGTATCGGCAAAACCTTACCAATCGAACAACAGTTATGTGTACTTCTAAAGGAAGTATATCGATTTAAATCTGTAGAAATAGCTCAAATCATAGATATCTCCGAAACGATGGTAAAACATAACTTACATCACGGTAGAACAAAAATGATGAAAATTTTTGATAACAGATGTTCCATTATTAACAAAAATGGTATGTGCCATCAATGCACGGAGTTAAATGATATATTCAATCCGCAACAAAACTCTCAAGAAGAACTTATGAAAATAAAACTTGCTAGAGACTCACAAAGTGCTGAAAAAGAAAAATTATTTGAATTAAGAGCTGAAATTGTTCAAGGAATTGACCCATTTGAATCAAATGCAGCAGAACTTCAGTTACACCATTTGCAACATAACCGTAAAGTGATGGAAAAATATTTAGGGAATCCCTTAAAAAAAACAAATTGAGCTATCGTTTTAATCTTTCCTATCGTCTAAGAGTAAAAAGTTATTAAGGGAGTAGGCATGCATTTACAATTCGAACTAATTAATTGGCTAGCAGTAGTTATATGTTTTATACTAGGGCAAGCATATCTTACTGTTTGGTTTTCCGTTCTTTTCGGAAAACCATGGGCTAAGGCTTACGATCCCACAAAATCAAAAGCAGAACACACAAAGGAAATCCCCGGCTATACTTACGGGATTGGAGCGCTTTGCACGTTTACCTTAGTATTAGGCATTGCTGTTTTACAAGCCTCTTTTGGAATTAAAAGCTTTGGAGCTGCAATGAGGTTGGCGGCATTTATAAGCCTTGCATTCGTATTAGCCACCACCATACCGGGCTATGCATTTTTGAGGCGCTGGAATGCTTTGGTATTAGCTGTTGGAAGCCAGGTTAGTCTAATCTTCATCTTATCAGTGATTCTAGCTATTTGGCAAAAATGATTAGGTTATATTAGCTGCATTACAAGATAAAGTGATAAGCGGTTTAACAGCATATGTTCTTGATCAATATTATTCTAAAAACCGCTGATTTTTATCGTTCAACAAACCCAACTGAAGAAGAACAAGTAGTTCACTTCAATTATTCATATGGCAATAAATAAATTAATAATCTCCAGACATGTAGGACATTCCATGGAATGTCTCTACGAACACCTTTATTAATTACATTCCCAACAACATAATAGCAACAATACCGGTAAGCAAAGCAATTTTGCCGTAAAAATTTATATTCTCTTTCCAGATAATCCATGCTGCAATTGTTGTTGCTAAAATCACCCCAATATTTATTGTTGGATAAACAATTATTGCCGGAAGTGCTGCCAAAGCGCCAAGCAGGAAAAATGAGCTGAACATATTCGGAATACCTAAAATTCCACCTCTTATTAAACTGCCCTTTTCTACTTTTATCCTTTTGAAAATTATAACCAGAACCGTATAGATAAACGCAAATGTAAAAATCATAAATAAAAAGAAAGGTTCTTCTGCATTTCCTTTTTCTTGCTGAAAAACTTTTAATGCAAAATCGTTTATGCCTATTCCTATTAAAACTATAAAAAGGAATAAATAATCTTTAGTATGCAGACTGCCTTTGTCTACAGTTTTGAGTGAAAGATAGAAAAATAAGATTGTGACAATGGCAAGCACAATTCCGATTACCTGCAGTCCGGAAGGAATTTCACTGTAAATGAAAATTGAAAACACAACAGGCACTATAACCGACAAACGTGAACTAACAGTTGCAAGGGCTGTGCCGGCAGCTTCAACAGCTTTTGCAAATGCAAAAAAAGAAAACAAAAACATAGCTCCCAATCCGGCTCCAAACAAAAAAGTGAAGAGCGAATAATATTCAATGCTGTTAAAAGAGAAATTGATTCCGCTTATTATGGCTGCTACAAGATAATTTCCTGCCAGAAGTAAAAGCGGGTCGCCTTTCTTTTCGCTGTTGTGTTTGATAATTAATGCTATGCTTGAGGAGCATATGATAGTTAGAATCACTGAAAGCATAGCCTAAAAATAGGTATAGATTAATTTATACACTAATATTAAAAAACATTTTTTGAGATAAATCGTCTTAAATTATTAACTTTTTCAATGGATCAAATTATGAGAAAACTTTTCGCTCTTCTATCATTTGTTTTGTTTATAAATTGCTCACCTGCAGAGAAACCTATTTCAAAAAAATACGCAGATTCAATTAAGCAGGAAGACTTAAAAAACTACTTGACTTATTTAGCCTCAGATGAACTTGGCGGGCGGGAACCAGGACAAGAAGGAATAGAGCTGGCAGCCGAATTCATAAAAGAGAAATATATAAACTTTGGGTTAAAGCCTGTGATAAATAAAGGTAATTCTTATTACCAGGAATTTACAATGCATGAAAGAGGCAGACGTAAACCTTTTTCGAAACCAATGTTTTTGTTCGACAAGGAGGATAAAGAAAAACACGATTACGGTTACATCAGCACTGTGAATGTTGTCGGGATGATCGAAGGCTCAACCTTTAAAGATGAGTATATTGTAATCTCCGCACACTACGACCACCTTGGTTCAAAAGGTGAAAGAATATTTAACGGTGCAGACGACAATGGTTCGGGTACTTCATCACTGCTTGAAATTGCAGAGGCATTCTGCATTGCAAAGAAAAAGGGTATTCAGCCTAAAAGGAACATTGTGTTTGCATGTTTTAGCGCTGAAGAAAAAGGATTAATCGGCTCACGCTACTTTGTTGAAAATCCGCCGGTGCCTATTGAGAATATTGTCGCAAATTTAAATATTGATATGGTCGGAAGGAATGACGATAATTCTATTTATATAATCGGTGCCTCGGTTGAAACTCCGGAATTGGACGAAATAATAAAGGAATCAAACAGAAATTCTGTAAGGCTTTACTTGGATTATTCGCTTGACCGCGGCAGAACTCCTTCGAGCATTTTTATGCGGTCAGATCAATATAACTTCGCGAAATACGGAATACCTGCGGTTTTCTTTTACGGTGGCCATCATGGAGACTATCATGAGACTTCAGATACTATTGATAAAATTAAATTTTCAATTCTGCAAAAACGTACCAAGTTAGTTTTTCATACTGCCTGGGAACTCTCAAATATGCAAGAAAGAATAGATAAAGAGATAAATTAAATCGATAATTTTAATTTGATTTCCTGTTTTTATTCTAAAAAAATTTCATTTACTTACCAATTGCATTTAAACATTTTTCAGGTTTTTCTATGACAGTTGAAGAAAAAGCTAAATGGTTTGACTCAGCTCTAAGATTCGGACTGGAAGGTAAAATTCATCTCGTTATGAAATCTTTGCAGGCAGGTGAAGCCAAATGGGCGATAGTAGATACCTCAAACGGTAATGTGCTCAACTCAAACATGGAATGGGAAGAAGAACCTCCGCTTGTTAAAAGAGATGAGGGTTTTTTGATCAGAGCACGGTTTTCATTTGACAATGCAGTTGCGATGTGGCAGCAGTATAAAATGTTCGCAGAAGAATAATTCTTCCAATTTATCTGTATTTTTTATTATACCTAATTGTTACTTTAAAAACCTCAAATTAATCACACGGAGCATTCATGAAAAAATTCTTACCAGTGCTATTAAACGTAATATTCATCTTTCTACTTAGTTGCAAGCCTGTTTATGATGAAAAAGGGAATCCGGAATATATTAGCGAAATTAATGACTGGGCTAATAAAAGGAACGAAAATCTAAAGAAAGAAAACGGATGGCTCAATTTGGCAGGTTTGTTCTGGCTCGAAGAAGGAGAAAATACTTTCGGAACCGACGAATCAAACGATCTTGTTTTTCCTTCAGGTGAAAGTTTTATGGGTAAGTTTATTAGAAACGGAGATGATGTTAGCGTTGAATTGGCAGATGATGTTGAAATATTAATTGACAGCCAAATCGTAAAAAAAACAACTGTTGGAAAAGACGCTGATTCAGTAACCAATATTTTTGATTACGGTTCTTTAAGATGGTTTGTTATAAAAAGAACTGAAAAAATGGGAATCCGTTTACGCGACTTAAATTCGGAAATGGTCAAAAATTTTACTGGAATAGATAGGTACCCGGTAAACGAAGATTGGAAAATTAAAGCAGAATATGTAGAGTATGAATCCCCTAAGAGCATTTCAATCCCTAATATAATTGGCCAAACAGATGAAGATGTTACACCAGGAGAATTAAGGTTCCAGGTTAATGGAAAAGAATATATTTTAAATCCTCTTGATGTGGGCAAGAGGTTTTGGCTAATCTTTGCGGATCTGACAAACGGAGAGGAAACATATGGAGCAGGAAGATTTTTATACACAGATAAACCTGATGAGAACGGCTTCGTGTATATTGATTTTAATAAAGCTTATAATCCTCCCTGCACATTCACAGCCTATGCTACTTGTCCGTTACCACCAAAAGAAAATCAATTGCGTGTGCCAATTACTGCAGGAGAGAAGGATTTCGGGCATCATTGATGTAATACAAACATAAGACACGAAGCGGAAAAAATTAGTTCTACTATTTCGTTTCGTGTTTTGCGTCTTTTATTTTACTAATTATACTTATATACAGCTATTTCAAAACTTACTGAAAATGTTGAACCGTAATTCTTACTGCTGGTAACTTCTATTTCAGCATTATTTAGTTCGCAGTATTTTTTTACCAATGCCAAACCTAATCCATTACCTTCAAACCTTCTAGTGTATCCTTTCTCTTCCTGGCTGAACGCAGAAAACAATTGGGGCAAATATTCTTCTGAAATGCCTACGCCCGTATCGATTACTTTAATTATTAACTTATCTTGTGATTGCTGCAGGAGAATATCAACTTTACCTTCATTAGTGTACTTAATTGCATTGTCTACCAAGTTCTGAAAAATCTGAAATACTGTATAGGTATCACCCAAAATTACACTACTCTCAGTTTCATTTATTACATTTAATTCCAACCCTTTATCTTTAGCAGCATATTTATATTCCAGGTAAATATTCAAAATAACATCTTCAAATACGTTTATCAGTTTCTCATTATAGTCATAACTGCCGGATTGAATTTCAGACATGTTTAAAATTAAGTCTATTGTTCTGATTATTCTTTTGCCTGCATTGTTTATTGAGTAAAAACTTGAAACCAAATCCTGATCTACTATTTCACTTAATTCTTCTTTAAGCAAACTTGTAAAACTTAGAATAACATTGATAGGTGTCCTGATTTCGTGTGAAACCTGAGCTAAGAATTCAGACTTAAGTCTATTAGCAGCAACAGCTTTTTCCCGAGATATAATTAATTCTTTTTCAATATTTCTTTGTTCGGTAACATCACGGAAATACCAAACCCTTCCATAATATGTACCCTCCGGGCTAATAATTGATACCGTATATCTTTCATAAATTTTATCGTTTTTAAGGTTGAGAATATCATAGCTTGTTTCCGACGGGTTTTCATAAAGTGACTTTATCTTTTTCATGTATTCTTCGCCGTTTCCTTCACTCGTTAAATTATCCTGAATAGCTATTTGTGCAAGCTCGTCAGATTTCAATTCAAGTAAATCATTTGTGATATTCCACATTTCGGTAAATCTTTTATTAAGCGTAAGTATTTTTCCTTTTGCATCAACTATTAAAATTCCGTCAGTAGAAGTATCAAGTTGTGTTCTTAAGAGTGAATTGGAAAAATTTAAGGACTCTTCTCCTTTTTTACGGTCAGTTATATCGGTAAGGAAGCCTTCAATATAAAGCAATTCACCTTGATCATCTCTTACTGCCCTCGAATTTAGCGACACCCAAATTTTTGATTTATTCTTTTTGTAGAGTTCAATTTCGAAGTTTATTACTGTATCATTTTCGTCAAAAAGACTTAATAATTCTTCTCTTTGGTTTTGATCAACATAAAGTTCTTTGCTTGCATTATCCTTTAGTTCTTCTTCATCTCTAAATCCAAGTATCTTAGCCAGTGAAGGGTTTGCACTTAATATTTCACCTTCAAGACCTGTCTGGTAAATGCCTTCAACTGCATTGTCAAAAATTGATCTGTATTTTGATTCAGCAATTTTTAATTCAATTAATCTTCTTTTTAAATTTGCCGCCATCTCATTAAACGACCCAGTCAATTCACCAATTTCATCATTATAAATTATCTCTGCTCTAGTATCAAGATTTCCATTTATGATTTCATCAGAAACAGCTGTAAGATTTTTAATAGGAACTATGATTGATAAATAGATTATCGAGATAACTACAATAAACAAAGAAATAATTGTAATTACTGATCCCAAAATAAACTTGTCTCTAAATTGAATTAATGATTTTGACACCTCTTTTTCAGGTACTTCAATTGCAAAATACCAGTCAAGCAAATCGAGTTTGTTGTAAAACGAATAATAAGCTTCGTCATTCAATTCATAAGTCAGGAGGTTTAACTCATTTTTGTCAGTTTCACTAGAAATTATTCGGTTAATTATTCTATCAAATTCCTGGCTAAGATCTTTAGTGTTTAATAGAGTTCCCATTTCACCTGTTTTCATCAGCCTGTCAAGGTAATCAGGATGCAGAATAATATTTCCTTTTGAATCAAATAAATATGCATACCCGGAATTGTAATATTTTTTGCTTTTCACCGATTCATAAATGTCGTCCAAAATGATATCATGGCCAACTATACCAATAAATTCATCACCAATGTAAACAGGAGTTATTAAACTCGTCATCCAGTGTTTCCAAATAGAATCATAATATGGTTTTGTCCAGCGCGGTTTTCTTTCAGGATTGTTTACAGGTGTTGCAATGTTATAAAATATGTCATTGTTAAAATCATGATCATGTTTAATTTCTAAAGCCCAATCTTTCCTGTAAATTCTTATCAACTGTTCCTTTGTAATTAAGTACATATTAAATACAAATGGGGTAATGCCTTTCGCATAGTTATCAAATTTTTCTTCCGTTGCTGTTATGATTTTTTTAATTCTCTCACTTAAAACTGTCCTATTAGATAAAAACACTCCGGATATATCATCACTTTCAAAACTATTCAGATTGGTTCTTAGTGCTTTATTTATTATTTGATAACGCCTGTTAAATTCGGAATTATCAACAATTACTTCTTCACTTAACCATTCAGCAATTATTTTAGAAGAATTAATTCCAAGCTTTTCAAATCCGCGGAATTTCGAATTCATATCTTCAGTTTCTTCAAGGATTAAAATATTCATCGAATTCTTAATGTCATCTAGAATATTTTTTTCAAGGATATTCTGAGTTAAATAACCTATAGTAAAAAGGAAGATGAGAAAAACAAATGAAGTAAAGAGAATAACTTTCTGAATTAGCTTGAGACTACGGAAGTATTTCATAGTAATTTTCCTCAGAGTTTCTGCTCCTTGCTTTTGAGTATTTCAAAAAAGATGTTAAAAAAAACACAAAGTATAATTCCTCTAAGAAGAGTATAATATCTCAAATTCTTAGACTTTAAAGTCGAACAAAAATTTAAAGTTTTTAGATTTTTGCTAAAACCGCGTCTATATTAAAATAAGCGGGAAATATTAGAAAAATTCTTAATACCAAACATGAAACTGAAGAACAAATGAATTGTTCGTTAATTCAGGTTCCTCAATTACGTACCTGAATTGCGGACGTATCTCAATAAAACTATAAGGGAAAAATTCTAGGCCAACTATAACTCGTGATGTTTCATCGTCTTCAACGTCTGTATTCGGATCTATCATATCATATCTTAGTTCTGCTTCCAATCCGACCATTAATTGATAATTTGCTTTGAGCAAAATAAAATTAGACCTTGTTCCATCGGCAACATAATCCTCACCAATATCGTATTCGCCCATCAAAGTGAGATATTTATAGCCAATACCCGCAAAACCGCCAAAGATTTTTGTTTCTTGCGGAATTGTTGCTTTTGCTACTGATCCGCCGAACAAAAATCCTAATTTTTTTATTCTGGGTGTTAATTCAAATCTCGCTGTATAAGTAGGATCTGTACCAAATATTCTGAAACTTGTTGAAGGCCTTCCGACACTAAATGTTAAGTTAGAGATTTTACTAAAATTCAAACCGAATTCTAACCCGGTTTCTCTATAAAACGGATCATAAAACAAGCCACGGGGACCTTGAGAATTTAAGATGGCAAAATCTCCTCCCCTTGTAAATGCAGTATGATCATCTAACCTTATTCCAAAATTAGGTTGAAATGTACCGAATTTAATGTAACTATCATTGGGGAAAATCTTTGCAACTGCAAATCCTTCCCAGATAAAATTTACGAAATCATATCTGCCTTGAGCTGATATTTTGTCTGACAGTTCTACCCCGAAATAAATATTTCCACTCATGTCTTGAAAATCTGTTCTGCCGAGTTCCTGTGAAAATAAATACTGCATCCTGTAATCTAAGCCTAGATAAATGTTATCCGTTAATTGAGGGGAGAGTTTAAAATCTTTTTCTCTGGGCGATATCATGCTTAGAATGTTTTTACCGTAATGAAAACCATTTAAATTTCTCTGTCCGCCGCCTGTTGGATTCATATGACAATCAATACATCTGTCATGCATTCTTAGAGCAAATCTTGGAGTTGCAAATGATTCATTTATAGAAATAAAAAGTGCAATTACCAGTATTGATATAAATAACTTCATTGAATCCTCGTCCAAATTTGATTTTAAGAGATATTAAGATAATAATTTTATTTGACGAATATAAAAGTTAATAGTTAAAAATAAAAAAAGGCTGCTGTAAAAAATTTCAGCAGCCGATTCAACCAGAGTAATAAAAACTATTTACTATAGCACCAAATGGCACTATTCATCTTGGGTATCATTTGATACTATTTGAGCAAAATCATTTTTTTAGTTTGCGTAAAAGAAGGTGTAGACAAATTATAAAAATAAAATCCGCTTGAGAGATTTCCCGCATCTCTCAAGGCATCAAAGTTTACCGTATAAGAACCGGCTGGTAAAAATTGATTTACTAATTCCGCTACTTGCTGCCCGAGGTTGTTATAAACTTTAAGAGAAACTTGCTCAGCATTTGTTATTGCAAAATTGATTGTAGTTGACGGGTTAAAAGGGTTTGGATAGTTTTGATCTAATTTATATGCAGAAGGCAATTCTGCCAAGTCTTCAACATCTGTTACATTTGGTGGGACACTGTTAGCATCAGCGGGATTAGAAACTAAATTTGGATCCCCAATTGCTCCGCCGGTCCACGTACCGCTAGGATCTTGCAATTCAATACCGTTTGAAAAACCGTCCCCGTCAGAGTCTAATTCTGCTAAGGCAGGACCCCATTGAACATTACCCGAAGCTCCTGGAGCACTTAAAAAATTGTTCTGGATTTCCAAGCCAAATGCATTTCTAGGACTGCCGCCAAAAGTTGTATGGCAAGTTAAACAAGGATCTCCGTTATTGTTTGGCACGTTTGTACCGTTAGGAATCTGACTAACTCTAAATGGCCTAGAAACTATGTATGTAGAAATGCCGACTAAAACAATTAAAACAAGTGATGGTAAATATTTCCGGAACATAAAATTCCCCCTGATTAAATTTAAAATGAATTGATTTATTGTTCCCTGAATTATAATTCCCCATACAAATATATAGTGTCGTCTAGATAACACTGTCTGCAAAGATAAAGTTTACTTGTTATGAACTAAAAATGAAAATAACGACGCAGGATAGTTTTAACCTAATGAGAAAATAACACAAAACATCTTTTATTCAAAAAAAAATAATCATGAATCTTAAGAAACTATAAATCATTTATTTTGTATTTTAAAACATTATTTTATTTCTACCTGAAATGAGGTTTTTTATGTTTCGCAGATTCTCCGTCATCTTATTTTTGATATTCTTCAAATTGGATATTTTCTGCCAGGTTGGCGAAAGTCCTATTAAACTATTTGGTTATTTCCAGACTACGTTCTCTCATACTCAGACACAGACAAATAAACCGGAGACAACCTCTTTCAATATTCAGCAGCTCAACATTATTCTCCAAAAAGATATTGCAAAAAAGTGGACTGCATTTACGAACATAGAATTCTTAAATACCTTTTCAAACAGCAGGCTTTGGGGTGATTTTAATCTAGATGAAGTATGGATAAGATACAGACATGATTCTAAGCTGAATATAAAACTCGGATTGCAAATTCCAATCTTCAACAACTTTAATGAAATCAATAACCGAACACCCTTGATGCCTTACATTATTAGACCAATAGCTTATGAAACTTCGTTTGCCGAATTTATTGAAACTGAAGAATTCGTACCTCAGAGAACATTTGTTCAAGTTTATGGTCATTATACATTTGATGATATAAAGCTAGATTATGCTTTTTACATTGGGAATAGTCCGAACATTGGAGCAAGGGGCCAAACAAGTCAAGGAAGCGGAACTGACACAACAAGGCTGTTCTCATTCGGCGGCAGATTCGGAATTAGAAAAAACGGTTTGAAAGTGGGAATCTCCGGGTCATTCGATCGTCTCAAAGACTACAAAAATAGTTTGGCTAGGAGAGTTGGCTTTCCTGTAACTATACCGGATGATTTAAGAAACGAACTTCCAAGGTACAGGGTTGGAGCAGACTTATCTTTCTTTGCTGATAAATTTTTCTTTGAAGGCGAATTGATAAAGGTAATTTACAATGATAAACATCCGCTTTTTAAATTAGATAAAGATTTTTATTACGTTACTTTAGGTTATAATTTCAATGAAAGAACCATTGGTTATTTGTCTTATTGGTTTACAAGAGAAAATAAAACCTCTAAAATAAGTGAGTCTGATCCGGAAACAATAGGTGATTTAGTAATTCCCGGAATCGGGGTATCCTACGATATAAACGAAAGAATAAGACTCAAAGCCCAATTTGCTCTGGTTGAATTTGATATGACAGGGGCGTTTGATGTAAACAACAAGTTTAACCACATTGGTTTAGCTGCATCAGTTTTTTTCTAAGCATTTGGTGATAATGAGAAAATTTTTACTGTGTATTACAATATTACTTTTACTTGCGATAAACAATGAAGCTCAAATTGCTGTAATCGCAAATAAATCTGTGCCGGAATCTAGTGTGAGCAAAACTGAGCTACTGGATTTATATTCCGGTGATATAAAATGGTGGGATAACGGTGATCCTGTAATTATATTTGATTTGAAAAACAATGATGATATAAAATCTGATTTCTATTCATTTATTGGTAAAACCCCTTCAAGGATGAAAACTATTTGGATGAAGAAAATGCTTTCCGGAGAAGGTGACCCGCCGGATGCTCTGCAATCGGAAAAAGAAATGCTGGATAATGTCGCAAACACAGAGGGTGCAATTGGATTTATCACTTTAAACAAAATTGATAACTCCGTAAAAACTATCGCAATTATTAACAATTAGTTATAGTTATGAAACTATCAAATTTGAACCTGCGCACAAAGCAGCTTATCGGCTTTGGTGCAATCTTAATTATGTTAATACTTGTTTACCTCTATTCCATAAAAAAAATGTCCGACCTTAACGAAGAGATTGATGCAGTGTCAAACAATTGGCTGCCTCGTGCGGTCGCTCTTTCTGAATTGAATAACAGCACGGCAAATTTAAGAATAAGTCAATTTGAACATGCGTATACATTTGATGAAGAAAAAATGCGCCAGCAAGAATTGGAAATGATTGAGTTATTGGATCAAATAACTGAAAACATTGATACATACGAAAAATTAAAAGAAGAATCAGAAGCAAAGAATATTTATTCCGAAGCTGAAAAAAATTTATATGAACTATTTACAGATAACTGGGAAATTTACCAGGATTTGACTTTCCAATTCTTTAAACTCTCACGTGAAAACAAAAAGCAAGAAGCAATTGACCTTTTGAACAACGAAGCAAAAGAAGCTGCGCTAATCGGTGGCGGAGCACTCGAGCAGCTTGTTAATTTGAGCCAACAGGAATCATTTGATGCTGCACAAAGAGCTGAAAAAACATTTAATTCAGCAAAAGGTTTTAACACAATAATTGCTATCGGTGCTATAGTACTTTCTCTTTTTATTGCGGGTGGTTTGGTAAATATGATATTAAAACCTATAGGCCAATTACGAAGAGCAGCAGGTTATATTGCAAAAGGAGATTATGACATTTATGTTGATATCGAAAACAAAGATGAAATCGGCGAGCTGAGTGAATCATTTGTTCACATGGCACATTCACTCAAAGATGCACAAAATAAATTAGTTCAGTCTGAAAAAATGGCTTCACTAGGTCAATTAACTGCAGGTGTTGCTCACGAAATAAATAATCCCGTAAATTTCGTTTTATCAAACATTAACCCTCTTAAAAGGGATATCAAAGATGTAATTGATATTCAAAAAAAATATGAGGAGGTAATTAAATCAAACAACCTTGAAAATCAATTCCAAGAAATTAAAAAACTAAAAAATGATTTGGACTATAAATATACACTTGATGAAATTGATAAATTATTGGACGGAATTGAAGAAGGAGGAAACAGAACGGCAGAGATTGTAAAAGGCCTGCGCAATTTCTCACGTTTGGACGAAGGTGAAAAGAAGATTGCAAATATCAACGACAGCATAGACTCTACATTAATGATGCTCAAAAATCAATTTAAGAATAGAATAGAAATAGAAATAGAATTTGGCGAGATCCCCGATATTTTATCCTATCCTGGGAAACTAAATCAAGTATTTATGAATTTACTCAGCAATGCGGGGCAGGCAATTGACGGTAAAGGAAAAATTAAAATTAAAACCTGGAATAATGATGAAAGTATTTTCGTCTCAATAAAAGATAACGGCAATGGCATGGATGAAAAAACAAAGAGCAAAATATTCGAGCCGTTCTTTACAACTAAAGATGTGGGCAAAGGCACAGGATTGGGTTTGTCAATTAGTTACGGGATAATTCAGGATCACAAAGGAACTATTGATGTAAAATCAGAATTAAACAAGGGGACAGAATTTATAATTACGCTTCCAAACAAACAATAAATAGAAAATGGAAAAGAAAGATTTTAACATACTTTACGTAGATGATGAAGAACACAATCTTCATTCGTTCAAAGCGGTATTCAGAAGAGAATACAATATCTACTCGGCATTAAGCGGCGAAGAAGGAATCGAGATTCTTAAAAACAACAATATCAATTTGATCATTACAGATCAGCGTATGCCGGGAATGACTGGCATTCAATTCCTTGAAAAAATAGTTCCGCAATACCCGGATGTAATACGAATGATTTTAACCGGCTTCAGTGACATGGATGCAATTATTGATGCAATTAACACCGGGCGTGTATTCAGGTACATTAACAAACCATGGAACGAAAACGAATTAAGAATGACCATAGAAAATGCGCGGAGGGTCTACGATTTACAGAAAAATAATAACCAGCTTATGTTCGATCTGAAACAAAAAGTTGAAGACCAGGAAAAAACTCTTAAACTATTCATGAAATATGTTCCCGAGCAGGTTGTTGAAAAAGCATTAACTTCTACGGAAGAAACAATGTTCGACGGTGAAGTAAGATACGTAACCGTTTTGTTTTGTGACATCCGCGGTTTTACCTCTTTTAGTGAAAAACTTTCACCTAAAGAAGTTGTAACATTTCTGAATGATTATTATATGGTAATGGAAGAACCTATTAGAAAAAGAAACGGAAGCATAAATCAGTTTGTCGGTGATGAAATCTTTGCAGTATTCGGAGCTCCGCAAGCAATAGAAGAAAGTGAAAAAAATGCTGTTTACTCTGCAATTGAAATGATGGAAAGATTGAAATCCCTCAACAGCAAATACGGCGAAAAGTTTGGCGGCGAGTTGAAAATGGGTGTGGGAATTAATTCCGGTGAAGTGGTTGCGGGCAATTTGGGAACACAAGAAAAAATGGAATACTGTTTGACCGGTGATACTGTAAACACAGGCAAAAGAATTGAGAGGCTAACAAAAGAAGACCCCAATAAAATTCTGATAAGTGATTCGACTTTCCTTAAACTAAACAACTGCTTTGAAACAAAAGCCTGGAACAAAGTTTCTATAAAAGGTAAATCGGAAAAGATCAGTGTTTACGAAATTGTAGAAAGAATTTGTACCGATTAAAATTAATAACCGGCACAGTATATTTATTTTACGTTTTCTTTCATTTCCTTTAACAAAGCCACATAAATCCCGTGACAAAATTCGTGAACAGGCTCATCGTTCTTTTCCCACTGAGATGACCACTCAACCAAAGTGCTGTTATCCAAAGTAGCAGGAGTCAGTTGTACATGTCCCTTGTAATTATTTACTTCATTTGAGGATAGAGGCGAGGGCCCTTCGTCAATAGAGTAAGTGAAGTTGTAATTATCTTTATCAACTTCTAAAAGAGTTTCATGGAACGCATCATTTAAAATTCTTTTTGAGCCTATCTCAACTCCCGACTTCTCACCTATTTGCTCAACTTTTGTTATAACATTCGGTGCCCAGTCCAATTTATGAAAGTTACTTATTGATTCCCAAACTTTCTCTATCGGTGCATTTATAATAGTTGATTGATATGTCTTTCCCATTTTTACTCCTTTCGAATCATTTTAAAAAGATATTTTGTATTATTAAAAAACTAAAATAATTATAGATGAAAAACCACTATTTTTGATATCCCCTTCAATACAAAAAGCAGGAGTATCGCCTTGGTGACAAAATTTATAAAATTGGTTGATTATCCAAACTATACGAAAGAAGAAATGATTACCCGTTCAAAAGAATTTTATGAATTAGTAAATAAAAGAAGAACTGTCAGGGAATTTTCAGATAAACAAGTTCCGAAAGAAATTATCAAAAATTGCATTAAAGCAGCCGGAACAGCGCCAAGCGGAGCAAATATGCAACCGTGGCGATTTGTTGTTGTTGAAAACACTGAAATAAAAAATAAAATAAGAATTGCTGCCGAAGAAGAAGAAAAGGAGTTTTACGAAAAACGAGCACCGCAGGAATGGCTTGATGCATTAGCTCCTTTGGGAACAGACGAGCACAAACCTTTTTTGGAAATCGCCCCATATTTGATTGTTATATTTGAAAGTAAATACGAACTTTTGCCTGACGGTAGAAAAGTAAAACAATATTATACAAAGGAGTCCGTCGGAATTGCAACCGGAATTCTGATTACTGCTTTACATAATTCAGGTTTAGCAACATTAACACACACTCCAAGCCCTATGAATTTCTTAAATGAAATCTTAGACAGACCTGCGAACGAAAAACCTTATCTAATTTTAGTTGTTGGATATCTCGGTGAGAATGCCAAAGTACCGGACATCAAGAGAAAGGAATTGGAAGAGATATCGATTTTTATTTAACCCAGTTTATGCATTAGCACAACATCATATTTAGTAAGTAATTCATTTATAAGAAGTTACAAATCTTCTCCTTTTAACCATCTTCCAAAGCAAAGTAATAGAATAACAGATTGTTATAAAATAGATTTAAGGTTTCTGCATTATCCTAATGCATAATTCGGGGTTAATATTGATATTGCTCCAACAAAAAATATCTTGATGCTTATTTAGTAGCTTTCTAATTTGTTATAATTTATCTTTAAATTTAAAAAGAACATTTTCTTAAATGGAAACCGACGCAAAATCCTCAAAAGCAAAGTCTTACACAAACATTAGTAAAATCTATAAAGAAGTGAAATATGTGGCAGGCAATATTGGTGTAGCTTTATTATCATTTCTAAATTTTATCTCACTTATAAAATTCAAAATTATCGCTGTGCTTATGATGGCTTTTCCTATTTATTTTTTTGAAGACGGCAGATTATTGGTATTAGGAATGTTTAACTCAATTGAAGACAAAGGGCTCATCAACATATTCATCTTATTTTCTTTTATTGCAGCAACAATTCTTTGGTGTACTATTGCTTTAAGATTATTCTTTAAAAAGTAAAAGCCCGCTCCCCTTCGCCAAGGTTACGGAGGATAACGGACTTTTTCGGGTTTAGATTATTTATTGTATTTCTTGTTTTTACAAAAAACATTAGATTGATTCTAAATGATCGAGGTCAATATGAAAAAGGTTATTGTCCTACCATTTATTTTCTTACTAATCTATTCTCACCACATTGATTTACAATCAAAGAAACTTCCAAAGTTTAGAGGCTTTGACTGGAATTCAAGTAGTGAATATGTGAAAGAAAACGAAGAAGCAAGCTATATGCAGTCGTTTTCAGGCTTTGGTGTGTTTGCTTTATCCTATAAAGGAAAATATGAAAACTACAATTCAAGAATAGATTACACTTTCAAAAATGATTCCTTGGTCGAGTGCAGCTATATAATTTTATGCGATGATTTTTTCAGCGACTTTCTAAAGATTAGAAATTCATTAATTAAAGAGCTGGAAAAGCCTGACTTTTGGGCGAAATCTAAAATCAGATTAAACAATGTTTGGATAAAGAAAAATGACTTCGGTTCTTTTTACGGACCGGAACTTTATTGGCAGTTTGATGACGGATTTGTCGGAATGCTGTCCGAAAAATCGGACGGCGAAACTACAATTACTATAATATATTTGCATCAACAAACAATTCATGATTACGGAGTTCAAAAAGTTAATCCGCATGATTATATTGTTGAATAAACTATTCGTATTTGAAACTTGAAAATATGCCTCAAATACACAAATAGTTTATTTACGCCAACAGACGCTCAAAATTATGTAGTTGTTAAAATAAATCCATATAAGCATACTGTTGTCAAATCAAACAAAACCTCCACGTATGTTTGTAAATTGACAATTTATGTTCACGCAAATTTCATATATTTGTTACTACTCTCAAAAACCTATCAAGGATTTATAAATGAAATTATTTTATATATTTCCAATAACTTTTCTTTTCACAATTATTTTTGCTCAAGTGCAAAACCCGGAAAGATTTGACAAACGATGGAAAACCGATTTATCAAAGCACTCTGTAGATCTTTCAGAATTTATAGCTTTGATGCCGAGAGACGGTTTTAAGGTTTTAAATAACCCGTCATTCTTAAATAAAGAAGATGGTATAAAATCATACTATGAGCACGAACCGGTTATTTCAGTTGTAATAAATAATTCAGCAAAAGCTTACCCGTTAAACATTTTGACATATCATGAAATTTCAAACGACGAATTGGAAGGTACACCATTGCTTGTTACTTATTGTCCGCTTTGTAATTCCGGCATGGTATTCGACCGCAGGTTAAATGTTGACGGCGAAGAAAAGACAGCTTCATTTGCAGTTTCAGGAATGCTTCGTAAAAGTTCTCTCGTAATGTGGGATGATGTTACCGAATCATGGTGGCAGCAATTGATGGGTGAAGCTGTGGTCGGTAAAATGACGGGTACAAAATTGAAATTAATTCCTTCACAAATAATTTCAGTTAAAGAATTTTTTGATAACTACCAGGATGGTAAAATTTTATCAAACAAAACTGGATTCGCCGAAGCCGAAGAGTGGTATGGTAAAAACAGGTATGTGAAATACGACAGCCTCGGCTCAAACCCGTATAGATTTTTTCAGCAAGATGTCGACATGCGTTTGCCGGCAAAAGAGAGAGTAATCGATATCAACAGTATGGGCAAATTCAAGATTTACCCTTTTTCCAAAATTGTTGAAAAGGGTCTGATCAATGATGAATTCAATTTTAAGAAGATTGTCATTTTTCATCAGCCCGGCACTGTTTCTGTTTTAGATAAGGAAGATTTAAAAGAAGCAAAAGATGTTGGAACGGCAACTGTTTTCAATTCTATGCTTGAGGGAAAACATCTTACTTTCAAAAAAACTGAAAAAGGATTTGTTGACGAACAAACTAACTCACTTTGGACAATCACCGGAAAATGCGTCGAAGGCGAATTAAAAGGAAAGCAGCTCACGCCTGAATTACATGGCAATCATTTAGCATTTTCATGGTTTGCCTTTTATCCTGATTCAGAAATTTATGAATAGCAGCAAACTTAGAAATTTAATTTTAATTGCGATTGCCGAACTGCTCGGCATGTCTGTTTGGTTTTCTGCATCAGCCGTTATTCCGCAACTAACCATCGAATGGGGCATCAGCGAAGTACAAAAATCGTGGCTCACAATGAGTGTGCAGATTGGCTTCGTTGTAGGTGCATTAATTAGCGCAACGCTGAATCTTTCCGACAAAATAAAATCTTACAGGCTATTTTTTTACAGCGGAATTTTAGGTGGGCTTTTTAATTTGCTTATTCCTGTCTTCAACAGTGGAATTGAAGTTACAATTGTTCTCAGATTTTTGACCGGAGTAACTCTTGCCGGAATTTACCCTCCTGCAATGAAATTTATTACAACCTGGTGCAAAGAAGACCGCGGTCTGTGGATCGGCATTTTAGTCGGTTCAACAACTATGGGATCCGCCTTGCCCCACTTAATAAACGCCTTCCCAATTTTCGGTGAAATGGGAATGCCGCCCTGGCAGGATGTTCTTTATTTTACTTCAATCAATTCATTTGTTGCTGCAGTTTTAGTTTTGATAACTTTAAAAGAAGGTCCATTCTCGACTAAAGCACCGCCGTTTAATTTGAAATTTGCAATTGATGCACTAAAATACAAACCTGTGCGGCTTGCTAATTTTGGTTATCTCGGTCATATGTGGGAACTTTATGCAATGTGGGCATGGGTGCCAATTTTGATTATCGAAAGCTTTGAGCAGAACGGATATTCGGTTTTTGCCGCAAGAGTAATCGGATTCTCATCTTTGGCTATTGGTGCTGCCGGGAGTATAATTGCAGGAAAGCTTGCAGATAAATTCGGTAGAACAAAACTAACAAGCTTGAGTTTACTTATTTCAGGTGCTTGCTGTTTAATCGTCGGCTTCTTTTTTAACTCGCCTATTTTATTATCAATAGTTTGTTTGATTTGGGGCTTTGCGGTTGTGGCGGACAGCGCACAATTCAGTGCAGCAGTAAGTGAGCTGGCTGACCAGAGATACGTCGGCAGCGCGTTAACAATTCAAACAAGTTTGGGATTTCTACTTACATTGATCACGCTTCAATTAATTCCTGTACTTAAAGAACTTTACGGATGGCAGTTTATTTTCTCAATTCTTGTTATCGGTCCGGTCTTCGGAATATCAAGCATGCTGAGTTTGAGAAACCTACCCGAAGCTGAAAAGATGGCAAGCGGGAATAGGTAAAATTTATAAAACTGTAACTGACATTCATTTAGCTTTTTCAAAGCAGCAAACGGTTTTGCTTTAAAGCAAAAATTTGCGCTATTATTTTTGCTTAGAGGCAAAAATGTTCGTATTTTACTCCAACCTATTTTTGAGATGAAAATGAAACTACAAAGATACTTGACTGACAAAATTATTTCTGATTTAAAAGAGAAAATGGTTTTTATCGGCGGTGCCAGACAAGTAGGCAAAACAACACTATCAAAAGAATTGATTGCAGAAGAATTTGATAACACTTCTTATTATAACTGGGATTACCAACCGGATAGAAAAAAAATAGCATCACAAGAATTACCGGGTGAAAATAGCCTTCTGATTTTTGACGAAATACACAAATACAGAAACTGGAAAAACCTGGTCAAAGGAATATATGACAAAGAAAAAGAAAAATATAAAATAATTGTTACTGGAAGTGCAAGACTAAACATTTACAGGAAAGGCGGTGATTCACTTCAAGGCAGATACCATTATTACACATTACATCCATTTTCACTTGCCGAACTAGAAAACATTGTAAATGAATTCAATCCATTTGAGGAACTTAATTTTGAAAACGTAAAATCGAATGACAATTTAGAGAATCTAATTAAATATGGTGGGTTCCCGGAACCATTGACAAAACAAAGTGAAAGAACTTTAAGAAGATGGCATAACGAAAAAAATGAAAGATTATTCCGAGAGGATATAAGAGATATGGAAAATATCAGAGATATAAATAGTATGAAACTTCTTGGGGATTTGCTTTCCGGCAAGGTTGCAAGCCCCTTATCAATAAATTCTATTAGAAACGATCTTGAGGTAAGCCATAGAGCTTTGACAAGCTGGCTAAATATATTAGAATCATTTTATTATCATTTTAGAATCTATCCATATAATTCAAAAAAAGTCAGATCAATAAAAAAGGAACCCAAGCTGTATTTAACTGATTGGTCTGAAGTTGAAAATGAAGGAGCAAGATTTGAAAACTTAATTGCATCGCATCTAGTTAAATTCACTACTTATCTTAAAGAATATGAAGGTTACAAATGTGATTTGAATTACCTCAAAAATGTAGATAAAAAGGAAGTAGATTTTTTAATAACTATTGATAACAAACCATGGTTTGCTGTTGAAGCTAAATTGAGCGAAACCTCACCAACATCTAATGCCCTATATTATAAAGAAAAATTAAATATTCCTTTTGTTTATCAAGTAGTAAATAAACCGGAGATTGATGTTGTTAAGAAAAGTATTAGAATTCTTACAGCAGATAAATTTTTGAGCGGATTAGTTTAAAGAAATAAATAACCGAATTAGAAAAATTTTGCTGCCGGCAACCTGTTTTCTCAATTCTTGTAATTGGGCCAATCTCGGAATATCAAGTATGCTGAATTTACGAATACTACCCGAAGCTGAAAAGATGGCAATCGGGAATAGGTAACGATAACAGAAAGGTAATTCAGTGATTTTTATATAAATTATTTGGATTATGAGGTCTTTTATTATTATTTTAACATCTATGTTTCACAATAATCCTGGAATTAAAATGAAATTCAAATCTATAATCCCCTATTTAATTATTCTACTTTTTATTTATAACGCCTCTATAGATGCTTGTACTAATCTAATTGTAACAAAAGGTGCAAGTAATGACGGTTCCGTAATGGTTACATACTCAGCCGACTCATATAACTTGTACGGCGAACTTTATCACTTTAAGGCTGCCGTCTATCCCAAAGGTTCAATGCTGGAGGTTTACGAATGGGATACCGGAAAATTTTTGGGCAAAATTCCGCAAGCAGAAGTTACTTATAACGTAGTAGGAAATATGAATGAACATCAATTAGTTATTGGTGAAACAACATTCACAGGCAGGAAAGAACTAAGAAATAAGCAAGGAATTATTGATTACGGAAGTTTGATTTATATTACTTTGCAGCGAGCTAAAACTGCACGCGAAGCAATAAAAATAATGACTGATCTTGTCGAAGAACACGGCTATTACAGTACCGGAGAATCATTTTCTATTGCAGACAAAAACGAAGCATGGATAATGGAATTGATCGGTAAAGGTGAAGGAATCAAAGGAGCAATTTGGGTTGCACGCAGAATTCCTGACGGCTACGTGAGCGGGCATGCAAACCAGGCAAGAATAACTACCTTCCCGCTTGATGATCAGGAAAACTGCCTCTACGCAAAAGATGTTATTTCCTTCGCTCGTGAAAAAGGATACTTCAACGGGAAAGATGATAACTTTAACTTCGCATCAGCCTACAATCCGCTTGACTTCGGCGGTATACGTTACTGCGATGCACGCGTTTGGTCAATGTTCAGAAGAATAAACAAAGATGTAGATAAATACATCAGTTATATAAAAGGTGAAACAGCAGAAAGAATGCCGTTGTGGATTAAGCCAGATGAAAAAATCTCTGTACATAATGTAATGCAATTAATGAGAGACCATTTTGAAGGTACAGATCTCGACATGACAAAAGGTGTTGCAGCCGGTGCTTACGGGATGCCTTACAGATGCAGTCCTTTGACATGGGAAGTAGACGGACAAAAGTATTTCAACGAAAGACCTATCTCAACTTATCAAACAGGATTTTCATTTGTTTCGCAGTCTCGCTCACATTTACCCGACGAAATAGGCGGAGTTCTTTGGTTTGGTTTTGATGACACTTATATGACAGTGTACGCTCCGATGTATACTTCGATTACAGATATCCCATATAACTATAAAATTGGATTAGCATCATTGGGTGAGTTTTCGTGGGATTCCGGGTTCTGGGTTTTTAATGCTGTTTCCAATTTTGTTTACCCGAGATACTCATTAGCGATTGAAGATTTACAAAGGAAGCAGAACGAACTTGAAGGAGCATTTTTAGTAAAACAGGAAACCATAGAAAATGCAGCATTATCTTTGCTGAAAAAATCACGAGGCGAAGCTATTCAATATTTAACCGAATACTCGATTAATGCCGGGATCAATACTTACAAAACATGGAAAAAATATTTCGAATATTTGAATATGAAATACATGGATGGTGTTGTAAAAGATGAATACGGCGAACCGATTCGTGTTGGATACCCCGAGGAATTCAGAAGATTAATTGCAAAAGAAGACGGTGAAGATATTAAAGTATTCAAAGTACAAGAAGAAATAGAAGCAGATTATTTTACAAACATTATGAAAGGCGACGAGTGTTTGAAAAACAAAGATTACAAAGGTGCAAAAGAATTCTATGAAACTGCTCTGACATCAAAACCTGAAGAAACTTATCCTAAAGAAAAAATTGAAAAAATAAATTTAATTCTTAACTCAATTGAAGAATTACACAAAGTACAATTTGAAGAATAAATCTATCTAAACCTGTTATGTAAAGAGTCAAAATAAAAGCTCTTTGCATAACAGGTTATTAAAAACTTTCCTTAACAATTTTATCTAACTCAATGTAATAAATATCAACATTTTTGCTTTTAAGAAAATTACTTGACGAATAAAAAAGATGTTTTCCATTTGGCGAAATAGAAGGAGTTAAATCGCTTCCTG
>CAJHYN010000292.1_pt1 | contig 33910 bp, 23 predicted proteins | sample 9198641 | NCBI WGS metagenome assembly CAJHYN01 (sample SAMEA7708370, study PRJEB35096) | sediment metagenome | biome: marine neritic benthic zone biome [ENVO:01000025]; feature: sediment [ENVO:00002007]; material: shallow marine sediment [ENVO:03000034] sea grass bed [ENVO_01000059] ... | reverse complement strand
CTGCGCCTCTATGCTCAAAATCAGCAAATTAGTAGTTTCGGATTAACATTTGGTGATCAATCTAATTCTCAAAATTCTATACAAGAAATTTTAAATCAACCGCTTACAGATAGTTATATTTTTAACACAGCCGACATACTGAAGATGATATCTGCCGCACTGCTATCAAAGAATAGATCTGATAGAATTATTATTGCATATCATAATGTGGAATTAATTGAAGCAACTAGAAATTACATATTTGCTAAAGCAAATACATTCGAATACCAATCTTCTTATCATGTAAAAATAATAAGTAGCATTGGCTCACCATTAGATCAAATCCTTAATACAATTGATAAACACAAAGTAGACATTTATTCATTTGATTTTAAGGATGACTTTGAGAATAAAGATATTGAAGCAATTGACAAAGTTAGAGATGTCTTATTGACTTATCAAATGATCTGGTGGGTCCCTATTGAAAATCTCAAAAAATATCTCCCGTTGTGGACTCAACTTCGCCAATTGTTTCAAACATTTATTTTAGAAGATGAGCTCCTCGCAAGTATAAACCGAGACGAAATAGAAGAAGATATAAAATATTATTCGAGCCTTAAGTCAAAACCTAATACTAACATTTCGGAAGTAATGAATAATCTTGAAAAAATTCTTTTTTGGTTAAAAGAATCGAATGAGAATGCGAATGAATAAGGATTTGATAAAAGCGTATTTGTGGGAAACTATTATAAATTTAGCTTTTTCGCCCTCAACGCATAAAGATCAAGATACTTGGTTAAGTTGTTATTCAACGAGCCTGCCTTCATTCTGGGGCATTGATGATTATCCCCATAGGAATGGACGAAGAGTAACTTTTGAGAACAAACTTATTGACATTACCTACGAATGTTTAATTGAAAATTGTAAAAAGGGTGTTGTAGAAATTTTTCTGAAGTCATCCGGTAATCTCAATCTGATGTGGAATCATGATATTGACCCAAAATATTTTCAATTCCCTAATGGAAAAGTTTTGCCCAAAAAATTACCTAGATGCTCTAATTATTTACAAGTCGTAGATGAAGAAATGCAAAGCATTCTTGATGGGCTGATTTTCCACCCCGCAGTTCATCAACACATTGATTTGCACATTCCCGATATTGAATCCAATGATTGTACACACACATCAAACCACGATGTTAGAATCGGTGGCGGGATTTCAAATCCATTTCTATTCCTTTTTCAATTACGCTATCAATTCTGTGTAAAAAAGCAGAATAGAAATAAAGAGCAAAAGAGATTAGTCGAATTATTCTCTTCCGAAATAAAGAATAAAAAGATGTCTATTTCAGCTGGAAAGTTATTTGATATAGCAAGGTGAGCAATATTTGAAACCATTAACTGAATTAAACATTGGGCACCTTGGCGTAGGCAATATTGAAATACGTATCAGCTCTAATGATGATTTTGAAAAGGCAAAACCATACATCATAAAAAGTTATGAGTTGAGTTAATGATATTCTATTATTTACAGATTATTGTAAGATGAATTTAAAAAACGATTATGCCTGTACCTCAACCAACTAAAATATATAGAATTATCCATATTAAAAATTTGGGAACAATATTAAAAGCTGGTGCAATCCACGCTCAAAATTACAGCACATTAGAGGACTATATACCTATTGGAGAAACAGAGCTGATAAGAAACCGATCAGAGTTACTAATCCCTGTTGTACCCTTTGGAAATATTAAAGACTATGTAGCATTTTATTTTGGTTTGCGTTCACCTATGTTATATTGTATTAAAAACGGATTTGATGTAAAACGTAGAAGAATGTCGGAGATTATTTATTTAAGAACTTCAATTGAAGAATTAGAAAAGCTTAATAAAAAATATATTTTTACGGATGGACATGCTTATGCTGCTTTTACGGAATTCTTTAATATGAAAGAAGATTTGAACAAAGTGGATTGGTCTGCAGTCAATTTGATTAGATGGAACAATACTTCGGGTGATCCGGATAGAAAAAGGAGAAAACAGGCGGAATGTTTTGTACACAAGTCGGTTGAAATTGAAGCTTTAAAATTAATTGCAGTTTATGATAAAGAAAGTTATAATTATGTTGACAATATTCTTAATGAGTCCGAAATTAATATAAGAACAGTAATAAAACCCGAATGGTATTATTAAAATGATAGAGTTTATCAAAGAAGATATTCTAAAAATTGAAACAGAAGCAATTGTAAATTCTGTAAATCTTAAAGGAGTTATGGGAAAGGGATTGGCATTAGCGATGAAGAATGCTTATCCAGAAAACTTTAAATTATACAAAGAAGCTTGCGAGAAGGAAATTATTAAAATCGGTAAAATTTTTGTCACTGAAACCGGTAAATTTTTTCCCAAATATATAGTTAATTTTCCTACAAAAAACCATTGGCGGTTTCCCTCAAAATATGAATATATTGAAGAAGGCTTAGTAGATCTTAAAAAATGGCTTAAAGAAAATAAGATCAAATCCATAGCCATTCCCCCTTTGGGAAGCGGCAATGGTAAACTTAATTGGATTAAAGTAAAGGGAATTATTCTTGATTCATTAAGAGACATAAGTGACTCTGTAAAATTAATTATTGTTGAACCCTCTGCTGCTTTTGAAAGTTTTGATATAAAAAAATCTTCTTCTAAAACGCATCTTACTCCAGCCAGAGCTATGTTGATTTATATGATGCATAAATATCTAATAATGGGTTATGAAATTAATTTTCTTGTAGCACAGAAATTAGCTTATTTTCTCCAACATTTTGGAGAGGAACTAAGGCTGAAATATGAGAAAGGGTATTACGGACCATATGCTTATAACCTTATGCCGGTTCTAAATTTATTGAATAATAGTTATATTAAGTTTTCTAAAAATAATGATAATAAACCGGAAACTACTATTCGGTTGGCAACAGATAAAGTTGATGAAGTTGTAGAATACATCAAAACAAACTTGTCGGATGAACAGAAAGGTAGATTAAAAGAAGCTCTCCAGTTAATTAACGGTTTTGAAACTCCATTTGGGTTGGAATTATTAGGGACTCTTGATTTTATTTTTAGAGAAAAGAATAAAATTTTATCTACCGAGGAAATTATTCCCGAACTTAAAAACTGGACTGGCCGTAAAGAGAAATTGTTTAAGCCTCAGTATATAAACACTGCAAAAAAAAGATTGTTGGAAAATTTCAGCTATTAGTTTCAAGAGTAATTCCCACTAGATTAAATTATTAATTGATATTCTTAACATAATTATCCAAATGCTGCCATAGATTTTATGTATTTGGTTATTATACTGAATAGCGCAAAATTGATAAAGTGAAAACAAGCCGCGAAACATAGAATTACATACCATTTTGTTATTGTCAACAAAATGAAATTAGGGTCGGAAATAAATTACCGGCCGGGTTGGTGTTATCTTTTTATTGTCATTCTAAATTTGCTTTATTACTCTTCCTTTCTCTCAACCAAAGTTAAGATTGTATAAACAGCTACAACTTCTTCTTCCTGGTTTACAACTTCAACATACCATTCCACGACACCATTCGGCTTGTCGGTTTCTTCTCTTTTTTCTTTATAAGTTTTTTTCTTACAGGTAAGCTTTGCATAGATTGTATCGCCGATATAAACAGGCTGTATAAAACGTAGGTTATCTAAACCGTAATTTGCCATTACCGGTCCTGGTGCAGGATGTACAAACAATCCGGCTGCAGCAGATAAAACAAAGTATCCGTGTGCCACACGTTTTTCAAACATTGACTCTTTTGCTGCGATATCATCCATGTGAGCGTAAAAATAATCACCGCTTATTCCGGCAAAGTTTATAACATCACTTTCGGTTACAGTTCTTCGGTGAGTTATTAATGTTTCACCAATTTCAAGTTCTTCAAAATATTTTCTAAACGGGTGAACTTTATCGTGAGTTTGCTCAGCTCCCGGTAAATATTGCTCGCTGATTTTTGTTATTGTAGTTGGGTGTCCTTGTAAAGCAACGCGCTGCATATATTTGTAAAGTCCGCGTATCCCGCCAAGCTCTTCACCGCCGCCGGCTCTTCCCGGCCCTCCGTGCGACATATGCGGCAAAGGCGATCCGTGTCCTGTTGATTCTTTTGCTGAATTCCTGTTGATAATATTTATTCGTCCATGATAAGCGCCGGTTTCCAGTACAAACTTTTGTGCAATTTCATTATCCAATGTATGAAGCGAAGCAACAAGTGAACCCTGTCCAAGTTTTGCAATTTTGATTGCTTCGCCAAAACTATTGTATGGCATAACTGAATTAACAGGGCCGAATGCTTCAATGTCATGCACAGCATCTGTTTCAAAAGGATTATCACATTTTAGTAAAACGGGATTTACAAATGCTGAGTTTTCATCGAACTCTTCCTTGCCTTCGTAAGCTACTTCCATTGATTCTTTTAACAGCGAGAGTTTTTCATTCACTAATTCAACGTATCTTTTATCTGCAAGTGATCCCATTCGTGTTTCTTCGTTTGCGGGATCGCCGATTTTAATTCGAGCTAACCTTTCTTTTATTGCTTCTGTTACTTCGTTCATTATCTTTTTCGGAACGATTGTCCGGCGGATTGCAGTACATTTCTGTCCCGCTTTGGTAGTCATTTCGTTTACAACTTCTTTCACGAAGAATTTGAACTCATCCATGTCCGGGGTAATGTCTTCGCCTAATACAGAACAGTTAATTGAATCTGCTTCCATGTTAAAGCGGACTGAGTTATTAATAATGTTCGGATGAGATTTTAATTTTTTTCCTGTCTCGGCGGAGCCTGTAAATGTTAAAACATCCTGGCTTGTTAAGTGATCGAGCAAGTCGTAGGGCTCACCGCAAATTAACTGAAGTGCTCCTTCGGGTAATATTGCGGATTCAATTATTGCCTGTACCATTTTTTCTGCAAGAAAGGCCGAATAAGGTGAAGGTTTAATTACAGCAGGCATCCCGGCAATAAAGGTCGGTGCAAACTTTTCAAGCATTCCCCAAACCGGGAAGTTATAAGCGTTAATATGAACAGCCACTCCTTGCAAAGGAACCAAAACATGCTGCCCGACAAATGTGCCTTTAGCAGAAAGGTGTTCCATATTTCCTTCAACCCAAATTTTACCGTCGGGAATTTCTCGCCTGCCTTTGCTTGCATAAGTAAATAAAGTTGAAATACCGCCTTCGATATCAACCCATGAATCTATTTTTGTTGCGCCTGTTTGAAATGATAAAGGATAAAATCCTTTTTTGCGGTCCATTAAATATTGGGCAAGTTTTTTCAGCATTCTTCCGCGTGCGTGAAAAGTAAGCTCACGCAGTTTCGGTCCTACTTCATTACGTGCATATTCCAGCATTCCTCCTATATCCAACCCTTCGGAAGAAATTTCTGCTACTTTTTCACCATTTACGGGGTTATATAAATTTTGAAAGCTGCCAGTACCTTCAACCCATTTACCCATTGCGTAAGATTTAAGTCTCACTTATTCTCCAGAACATTTTATTGATCGTATGACTTTAAGACTATTATTGAATTATTTTACAAATCTCAGGTTTGCTTACCCGGGATAGTAAAATTAAATTCACTACCCTGCCCCAACTCACTTTTCACCCAAATATTTCCCCCGTTTTTTTCTACTAATTCTTTACATAAAAGTAATCCGAGGCCTGTTCCCTCTTCATTTTCCGTCCCTTTTTGAGAATGATGAACATCAATCTTGAATAATTTTTCCTGGTCGGCAGGACTAATTCCAACGCCTGTATCTGAAACAGTAACATGTATGAAATTATCTTCTCTTTTATCTGTGGTTATTGAAATATTACCACCGGTTGGTGTAAACTTAATTGCGTTTGAAATTAAGTTTCTTAAAACTGTGTAAAACATTTCAGAATCTGCATAAACAACAATATCCTTATCAACATCCCGGTGCAAAGTTATTGCTTTTTTATCAGTATTAGCTTTAAAAATATCGCAGACTTTGGAAAGTTTTTCGTATAAGCTAATTTCTTCCGGGGCGTATTTCATTCTGCCGGTTTGAATGCGAGACCAGGCAAGTAAATTTTCGAGCAGATCGAAAATCAGCTTTGCTTGTTTATGAAGATTTGTTGAATATTCTTCTAATTCCTGCTCTGATAAATCTTTTGAGTCATTCGCTAATATTTCAGAATAACCTAAAACAGCGCCAAAAGGATTTCTTAAATCATGTGCAATAATTGAAAAGAATTTATCTTTATTTGCATTCAGCTTTTTGAGCTTTAATTCCGATTCGGTAAGTTGCTCAATATATTCTTTAATCTTTCTTTCAGCCTCTTTTCTTTCTCGTATATCTTTTGCTACGAATATTACACCTTCAATTTCTCCATCATTATTTTTAAGAACCGATGCTGAAAAGCTTACGGGTATTGGTTCACCGTTTTTAGTATAATATTCCGTTTCAATATCTTTTAACAAATCCAGTGCATCCATTTTATCAGTTTTGATCTGTTTCATTAAAGAAGAATGGGCTACATCACTAATTGGTTTGCCGATAATTTCATTCTCATTATATCTTAAAAGTGATGTTGCAGCATTATTAGCAGTTTGGATCGTTAATTCGTTATCAAGATTAATTACAATAAGAGAATCAGCCATAGATTTAATGATATTTTCCACATAAGCTTTGGAAACTGTAGCATTAAGCAAAGCAACAATAGTTTTTTTCCCTACCTGGACAGTTATAAGGACAAATAAAGCGCCGAAAAGAAATACGAAACCTGTTAGAAGAGGTATTATTTCCGATAATTCAAATAAAAGAATAATGATAGAACCGATATAACCTAATAGGAATAGGTACATTAGTGCACCTAGTATCTTCCACTTAGTACGATCCTTTTTTGAAGGAATTATGTTAACAAAGTTTTTTGTAAGAAATGCGGCTATTGTAATTATAATTCCGCCAATAAATATTAGAAAAACAGAAAGGTATTTTATCTCAATCATAGGTTTCTCCGCTTACATTTGCCTAAGATTCGAGTTTTATTACTAAATAAGTTGGTCAATTTATAAGTATTAGTAAATTTATTGATTCTTGCCTGTTAAAGTAGAAAATAAAAAGATTTTATTCATCTAATCTTTTAAATGCTGAATTGCCAAATTAGAGAGTGTTCTCATGCCTATAATTATTGCATCTTCATCAACGTAAAATTTTGGCGAATGATTAACAGGATAAGTTTCCAGGTCGGCATCCGGCGTAGCAATTCCCAGAAAGAAAAAGAACCCGGGAATAACCTGCTGGAAAAATGAAAAATCCTCAGCAACCATAACCGGATTTATTCTCGTTACATTTTTAATACCTTTAACTTTCTTTAACACATTGTTAGAAAAGTCGGTAAGATTTTTATCGTTTACCGTAACAGGGTACAAAGTATCAATTTTTAATTCAATGGTTGCTCCGGCACTCATAGCAATACTTTCAGCCGTTATTTTCATTTTATCGTAAATATCGATCCGTGTTTCGTTGTCAAGCGCGCGGATTGTTCCTTTTAGTTCAACTTCCTGCGGAATTATATTTTGCCGTGATCCACCGTTAATGCTGCCAACAGAAATTACAGCGCCACCTTTTGTAATATCAACCTGCCTGCCGGCAATATTTTGAAATCCTAAAATTATTTGTGCAGATATGGTTATAGGATCAACTCCGGTCCATGGCATCGCCCCGTGTGTACCTTTCCCTTTTACTTTGAGAGTAAAGAAATCTGCACTAGCCATCAAAGCGCCGTCTTTGAAACCAACATCCCCAACGTGCAAAGGCCATGTATGTAAACCGAAAATAGCATCAGGTTTTAATTCGTCAAATATTCCTTCTTCAATCATCAATTTAGCACCCCATGTTTTTGCAGGAAGAGCTCCCTCTTCGGCGGGCTGAAAGATAAACATTACTGTTCCGGGAATTTCGTCTTTAAGCTTTGATAAAATTTCTGCAACTCCCAGTAGAATTGATGTGTGAACATCATGACCGCAGGCATGCATCACTCCTACTTCTTTGCCGTTTAGTGTGTCTTTTACTTTTGAAGCAAAGGAAACGTCCGTTTCTTCAGTTATCGGTAGCGCGTCCATGTCCGCTCTTAAAGCAACAATCCTGCCACCGGGTTTTCCCTTTAATATTCCTATAACCCCATTTTTGGCTACCCTGGTTTTTACTTCAAGCCCGAGTTCAGTTAAATAATCTGCAACTTTTTTTGAGGTTTTGAATTCCCTGTTGCTTAGTTCGGGGTTAGCGTGAATATCTCTTCTTATTTCGATTATTTTTTTCTCAATTGAAGAAGTTATGTCATCTATTTTATCTGCGATATTATTTTGCTGTGCTATCATATTAGTATGAGCCGTTAAGATTAATGAAAAGAAAACTGCTATCAAATACTTGTGATATCTGAAGTTCATTTTTCAAAGTACACTTTTCCTAAGAATTTTCAAAAGGTTAAGAATTCGTTGGTTTTCTGAAGCTACTTTTTACGAGAGCGCTTAATGAAGAATTTAATTTCAGCGATGGTGTATGAGTTTATTTTTACAATAAATTTAATTTGGTTCAATAATTTCGGCCGGAACACCTTCGTCATTCTCAAATGCAAAATATTTCCCGCTTGATGATTTCTGAATTTTATGATGCAAAACTTTGATGTTGTTCATTTTGAAATAATCAAAGGCTGCTTCTATGTTGTCAGTTGCAAAAGTAAGAACAGTTTGTGCGTCACTAAAATAGTTGTTGGGATTCTTTTTTAGTTTTTTATTTTCATGCAGCATGAATCCAAACGAATTGTCCCAATTGCTCAACGGCAAAGCCGGGGGAAAGTAGTTTTCCGTGCGTACTTTAAAATTCAAGACCTTGCTATAAAGCTTTCTTGCTTTAGGAATATCCGCTAGATAATAACCTGCATTATAAATTTTCGGTTCTTGGAATTCCGGAACTTTGACAATTGTTTGCTCAAGCAAAGAGTGTGTAATTCCGAACGGGTCTAAAAATTTTGCCGCTATTCCAATGCCGACCGTATCTAAATCAACAATAAATTTCACACCATGTTTTTTAAGGCGGTCAACGGTTTTCTTTAAGTCATTTGCCTGCATTACAAAACTTGTTCGAGCAAATTCTGAGTAACCTGCATACGTGCTGTTCATTGTTTTTACTAACCGTAAATCAATTCCCCCGGCTTGTAAGGTAATTTCGTTCGGGAAGTTTTCTTTTGATTTTATTTCAAAACCAAGAACGTTACCGTAAAAGTCAACAGCCTTTTCCATATTGGGAACAAAAATTTTAGCTCCCCGGAACCTCAAGTTTAATTCAGGCAGTTGAGCATTAATATTTTGAATCATTAAAACAGTTATCAGAAATGTTATATATTTTTTAATCATTTTATCCCCAGTTTAGATTATAATTTGCTAAAGTCGGTAATCTCCCTTATTTCAATATTACCACCGTATTTTATGTGTGGACATGTGAGAGCTACCTTTACTGCTTCGTCGTAGTTTTCTGCTTCAATTATAAAGTATCCGCTTGTAACCCTTGGATCATAAATTGATTTTATATTCACTACCGAAACAGTTTCTCCAGGCATGGAAATTATTTTGCCGGTCTCTTCGAGCCTTTCACCGGCTACAAGCACTTTCTTTGCTCCGTACTCATAAGCCCACGAACCGTAAACATGTATTCTTTCTTTTTCGTCACCTTTCAATTTAGCATCTTGATAAAGAAGCAAAATGTATTGCGATTTATTTTTTGCAGATGCAGCGGAGGTTCTTTCATCTCCGTTTAAAGAATAACCAATTGCCAAACCTATGAGCAAAAGAGCAAATGAATATGAAATCCTAAAAACATAGCTTTGCCCTTTAAGTTTGTTAGTCGGTAAAAGATTCATGCTTTTCAATTTCATTAATACTTTTCCTTCCAGGCTGTCAGGCGGGTTTATATTTGTTTTCAATTTTTCAAAACCTTCTTCATTTTCATTTTTGTTGTTCATTGCGACATCCTTTAATTCTTTTCACTTAGGAATTTCTCCATAGCTGCCCTCGCATGTGAAAGCTGGCTCTTGCTTGTTCCTTCTTTAATTCCCAGCATCTTAGATATTTCTTTATGTTTGAACCCGTATATATCGTGGAGCATAAAAACATTTTTATACCCGCCGGGCAAAGCCGCTACGGCATTTTCCAGATCAAGTTTTTCCATGCTTGTTTTGTCGTCATCAATTATTTTTTCCTCATAGCTGCTTACCTCAACATGTTCGTTTTCTTTGCTTCTTATAAATTGTTTATAGCAATACCGAAAAGCCATGTTTGGAACGACGATTTCCACTGAAATGTCCTTAAATTTTGAACAGCACGTACCCATGTCTCCTGAATTATTTCTTCAGTTAAATAATGATTGTAATTCAAGGATCTAAGAATAAACGGGTAGAGTATAGGCGTATATTTCCTGTATAATTTGAGAAACCGTTTTTCGTCGTTCTTCAAAAGAAAAATGTTTATGCTTATGAAATCTGAGAGTTTGTCCACAATGCTAGTATTTGCTTTTTACTATTAGTGAAATTAACTACAAAATAGTTGCATGAAAAAAAGAAATTTTTTCAAATTATTTGGCTATTATTTTAATGGCTTTAGTTATAAATTATTAGAGACTGTTTCAAAGTGAGTAATGACCAAAATTTATAAGAAAATATTGCCGAACAATTTCTTATCCCAATTTATAGACAGTTATTGGATTCAAAAAAATGATGTAAACGCTGCACTCAATTATTTTGAACCCACAAGAGTTTTACCCACAAACTCAATTGAAATTTCATTCTATTTTGATGATCCTTTTTTTGAAGTAAAGAATAGCCTTGAAAGTAAACTCCCATCGGTTTCCATTACCGGGCAAAAAACAAAATTCAAAGAATACCGTGCTTCGGGAAAGACAAATGTTTTTATTATAAGATTCAAGCAATATGGAGCTGCTCCCTTCTTTAATATGCCGGTTTACGAATTACTTAACAAAAATGTTGATGTAAAGCAGCTTTTGCCGAACAGCGTTGTTTCAGAAATTGAAGAAGAATTGTTTAACTCAAAATCATACGAACACTCTGTAGAAGTTGTTGAAACGCTGTTAACGAAATTTTTTAATGAAAAGCATGTAGATCATATAATTATGGATTCGGTTAGTGTTATTCATAACACGCGCGGAAAATTAAAGGTAACTGAGATAGCGAAAAAATATGGCATAAGCACAAGACATTTTGAAAGAAGATTTAAGAGCATAGTCGGGCTTTCTCCTAAGAGCTTCTCAAGAAACGTCAGACTTCAAAATGTAATAGCTCTCAAGAAAAAAGGCAGGAACTGGGATGATCTAATAATGGAATCACAATACTACGACAGATCGCATCTTATAAAGGATTTTATAGATATTTCCGGGATGAGCCCGCAAGCCTTTTTTAAGGATCATAATCAAACAGAATTGGCTGATAAGTTTAACTCAGATAAATTTTTGTCGGGTTTTTACAACACTATTTATGTTTGAAAATCATACTTTTGCAAACCACAATACTTCAAAAAAGCAATAAAATATGAATGATAGAAAATTTCACCTGGCGCAAGCAAATATTTCAAAAATGAAAGCTCCTCTTGAAAGCCCTATTATGAAAGGTTTTGTTGATATGCTTGATCCGATTAATAGATTAGCTGATGAAAGCGAAGGCTTTATTTGGAGATTACAAACTGAAGAAGGAAATGCAACAGACATTAGAGTCTTTGACGACAATATGTTGATTTTCAATATGTCTGTTTGGGATTCATTAGAAAATCTAAAGAATTATGTTTACCGTAGTGACCATGCAGCGATGATAAAAGAGAAGAAGAACTGGTTTGAATTATTGGAAAAACCGCACATGGTTCTTTGGTGGATTGAAGCCGGGCATATACCTACACCGGAAGCCGCAAAGGAACGATTATCCATTTTAGAGCTAAACAACGGCCCCACTCAAGAGGCATTCACGTTTAAACATCCTTTTGAAGCGCCTTCAACCTAAGAAGGTTTTGTATATCAAGAACTATGAATGTCTAATTTGATGTTATCAAATATATTGTGCTTATTTTTTTACGGGCTTCAAAATTGCCTAAATCTATTTCATCAAATAGCATATATTTCTTTTCGTTGACCTATCGAAACTAATTGATGATCAATATATAACTTGAAGTACCTTAATTCGTCAAAAGTATTCCTTGTTTAGATAAAAGGTTTTACTGAAATAATATGATTAAAATAGAAAAAATGAAATATCATGCCGAATATAGATTCTGTTCCATACTTAATGATTATATAGATTGTGTTTGGACTGAGACATATTTTAACCAACCTGAAAACAAAAACAAACCTCAACTTATTGTTCCTGATAATACAATCGAATTAATATTTGCAGGGTCTCCGATTGAACGTATAATGGGAAATGGTAAAAGGTCTCAGATTTTACTTAGCCATTTATCCGGATTAAAAACAAAACCCCAAAAAATAAAATTATCGGAAAGCCCTTTACTGGCAGTTAGGTTTAAACCTCACGGCTTACACAGGTTCACTGAAATCGATGTTAGCGAAACGATAGATGAATCAATAAACCCTGTTGATTTGTTTGGCAGAGATATAATTGAGCTTGAAGAAAGACTTTTTGACACCCCTGAAATATCACAACGACTTCATATTATAGAATCTTATTTTATGAAAAGATTATTGTCCCGGGATGATTATTTGTTTGAAATGCTTCTGAACAAATTAAAAAAATTAAAAGGAAATGCCCCTGTCTCGTGTTTGGCAAAAGAGTTTAATGTTTCTATAAAAACAATAGAACGAAAGTTTCTTTCAAATCTCGGCATCACTCCAAAGAAGTATTTAAGATTGGAACGAATTATCCAAAGTTTAAAAGTGAAAAATTTTGAACAAGTAGATAATATTGCCGGGATAGCGTACAATAATGGTTTTTTTGACCAAATGCATTTTACAAAAGAAGTTAAGAAGTTTACAGGATTAACCCCGAAGAAATATTTTAATATGGATAGAGGCGTTCAGCAGCCAATATTTTCATAGAATTTGCTGGCTATTTTTTACTATTCTTTATTTTTCAATAATAATAGATTTTTTATGTAAGAAAGTTTTTTGTTAGGCTGCACTGATTTATTATTTGACTTTGGGGGAACGTTATCATATGAAAAAAGTGAATACATTCTATTATATTTCAAAGCGAATCAAAAGTTTATTCAAAGTAATCTATTTAGCTATTCTTTTTATAGCTGTTTCTTATGCGTATAGTACAATGGCAAAGCAAAAAGAAAATCCGAATTTAATTGAAGTAGAATATCAATTTGCCGAAGCAACAAAGAATTCCACTATTAAAGAAGGATTCTTAAAATTTATTGATGACGAAGGAATTCTATTTAGGCCGCATCCTGTTAACGGAAAAGAATTTCTTGAGAAATCACCTGCAGCACCAGGACAGTTGTTATGGTATCCTTCATTTTCTAAAAAATCTCATGCCGGTGATTTAGGGGTTAACGCAGGTCCCTGGGAATTTAAAAGAGTCGAAAATGAAGAATCTGTCGCTTTTGGTAATTTTGTTACGGTGTGGGAAAAGCAAAATGACGGCTCGTGGAAATTTTTGATTGATATGGGAAACAGCAATGCTAAACCTGAAAAAGCAATTGAACCTCTTAAGGTTCAGAGTAATTTTGCAAGTGAAAATATTGATGTGAAATACGACGAAAGCGAATATAAAGATTTAGTTGAAATTGAAAAATCGGTTAACAAAAAATCGTATTATAAAGATTTTGTTGATAGCGAAACAATGGCATATAGGAACAATTATTTTCCATTTTACGGGTTAACGATTTTAGATCATTTATCTGAAAATCCCGAAAATCACAAATGGGAGACTTTAGGCGGAAAGATTTCTGCTTCCAACGATTTCGGATATACCTACGGTAAAGCAGCTTACAAGAAAGACGAGAATCCGGCATTAGCATACTATCTACATGTTTGGAAAAAGGATGCTGAGAACAACTGGAAATTATTGGTAGACGTTTTAAACGAAGTTCCAAAGCAGAGTAACGAATAATAATAAAGAAAAGCTGCTCAAAGATTTTGAATCTTCAAGCAGCTGTAAAAAGATTAAGGTACATAATGCATTGGGGCATCTGGTCCGAGAGGTATTTCGAATAACATCCATAGAATCATCATTATAATTCTAATGACAGCGAAAATAATTGCATAAGGCATCATCGATGAAATAATAGTTCCGATCCCTATGTCTTTAACATACTTTTGAGCAAATACAATTATAATCGGGAAGTAAGGTAATAATGGTGTAAGTATGTTTGTATACGAATCACCAATTCTATATGCAGCTTGGGTCATCTCAGGCGAGTAGCCCATCAACATTAACATTGGTACAAACACCGGAGCCATAATAGCCCATTTTGCCGAGGCACTTCCTATTGCGATATTTATTAATGATGAAACAAGTATAAAAGCAATAATTAATGGAATGCCTTCAAAGTTGATTGCTTTCAACGCATCGGCACCTTTAACTGCGATAATTAATCCGAGGTTTGACCAATTAAAATATGCAACAAACTGAGCTGCAACAAAAGCAAGCACAATATATCCGCCCATAGAAGCCATTGACTCGGCAGTAAATTGCGCTACTTCTTTATCTGTTTTAATTGACTTTGTTACCATGCCGTAAACTAAACCGGGTATAAAAAATAGAAACAACATTAAAGGAACAATACTTATATAGAAAGGAGAAAAACTACCGTCATCACCTCTTAATAAACCCCATTCCGGTATAAACATAAAACATACAATTACTGAAGAAATTAAAAGTGAAATGCCGGCCCATCTCAAACCTTTCTTTTCCAAATCAGTTAATTCATTGTGTTCTTCTTCAACGTGATCTTCAGCTTCGTATTTTCCTAATCTTGGTTCAAGTATCTTTTCCGTTACCCATGTTCCTGCAATACCAATAATGGGAACAGATGCAGCCATTAAATACCAGTTTGATGTTTCTCTTACAATGTAATCGGGATCAATAATTTGTGCAGCAGGAGTTGTAAATCCGGCAAGCAAAGGATCAAGTGATGTTAAAAGAATGTTAGCACCAAATCCGCCGGAAACGCCTGCAAACGCAGCAGCTAAACCTGCTATCGGGTGTCTGCCCATCCCGTAAAATAATGCAGCCCCAAGGGGAATTAACACAACGTATCCTGCATCGGCAGCAACACTTGAAATCATACCGGCAGTAACTATTGTAAAAGTAATTAATTTTGAAGGTACACTTGCAACAAATGACTTTAACGATGCCGCTATTAGGCCTGTTCTTTCAGCAACACCAATGCCTATCATTACAACTAGTACCAACCCCAAAGGAGGGAAAGATGTAAATACGGTTACCATCTCTACAAAAATTCTTCGAATACCGTCTGCACTTAAAAGGTTGACGGCTTTGATTTCTTTTCCTGTTCCCGGATGAACCGCACTTATTCCAAGCATCGAAAATATCCAGGATGCAACTAATACAATACCAGCAAGAATTAAAAAGAGAGTAACAGGTTGCGGAAGTTTATTTCCAACAATCTCAACCCTGTCTAATATTTTTTGAAAGATTCCTTTTTTAGATTTGTTTTCTTCCATGCAAGCCTCAAATTAGGTTAAGTGGATTGCGTAAGATAGGGCTTTTATGGATTTAGATGCAATTCAATAAAATTTTAAAATTTACATTGCTTTTCGTGGGAGAGTAATTATAAAGATTGTTCCTTTATCTGGATGACTTTTAGCGTGTATTTTTCCTTTATGGTATTCAATAAATTCCTTACAAAGAATTAATCCTATGCCTGAACCCATCTCACCGGCAGTTCCTTTTGCTATAACTTTTTTATCTAGCCTGAAAATATTGTCAATCGTTTCTTTTTCCATTCCTATACCGTCATCTTTAATTTCAATGATGTCAAAATTATCCTGTCCCTTTGCAGCAATGGTTATATTACCGTTTTTATGAGTGAATTTAATTGAGTTAAATAATAGGTTTCTCAAAACAGTAGATATCATCTGCTTGTCGGCAAATACTTCTAGGTCATCTTCCACAATAACTTTTACATTAATATTTTTGCTTTTAATATTTTGTTCAGCAAGGTGTATTGAACTATCGACAATTTCTTTGAGATTTATTTTAACAGGACTAAAGAACAGGTCTTTGTTTTGCACTTTTGACCAGGCGAGTAGATTGTCAAGTAAATCGAAACTTGATTTAACAGATCTTCCGATCAAGTGGATAGATTCTTTTTTTTCATCTTCTGTTAATTCGTCTGCATGGTTTGTAAGTAAATCAGCAGAACCTAAGATAGCATTATACGGTTCCCTTAAATCGTGAGCAATAATTTTGAAGAACTTGTCTTTTATCAAATTTGTTTCTTTTAGTTCACGGTTTAATTTTTTCTTTTCTTTGTACCCTAAAATCAATACAATGATTATTGCAAAAAATAGAATTGTAATTACAAACAGGTAATTTCTTTGTCTTTTCTGATTTTCAAGGTTTGTCTGTAAAAGCTGCTTCTCTTTTTCGGACCTCTCAATTTTTATTAAAGATTCCAGTTCGGCAAGTTTATTCATCTCGTCAATTGTAAATATAGAATCTTTTATTTGTTGAGAAACTTCGTAGTATTTTAAAGCATTCTTAAAATCATTTTGAGATTTATATAAGTTGTAATACGAATGATTTATCTCGGCAAATAAAGATGCATCATTTATTTCTTTGACTCTCTTTAATGCAGTATCAAGATAGTTTTTACTTTGATTAAAGTTTCCCTTTTTCAGATAAATTGAAGCTATTAGATTAAGCGTATTAATTTCGCCGCTAACATTTGATATTTGTTTATGAAGTTTAAGTGCTTTGAAAGCATGGTTTAATGCCAGTTCATATCCACCGCTGTTGAAATATAATTTGCTGTAACCTATCCAAACTTCTGCCAAGCCTTTCAAATAATTTATCTTTTTATAATTCTCTTCAAGTTCTTTGAACGATTCAATTGCTTTCTTGTTATTACCGGACTGAAGAGAAAGGTTGGCAATCTCTAAGAGAATTCTTGCTCTCACATCGCCATTTTGAATCGAGTCAATTAGAGACATTGCGTCATTAAAATATTTCAAGCTATTGTCAAAGTTATTTTGGTCTTTATATAGGCGACCGATATTTATGTAGCAATAAGCCAATCCTTCTAAATCTCCGGTCTCTTTAAAAATAGAAACGGCCAACTGGATATTATTAAGAGAATTTGTTACATCTTCTTTTTCTCTATTGATTCCGCCTATATTATTATAAGCGTAAGCCATCTGGGTTGAATCGTTTGATTGTTGAGCAAGACTTAATGCAGATTCATGTAGTGATAAAGCATTTTTATTTGCTCCCATATTAGTATAAGCAACACCTAAAAAGTTAGTGACTTTTGCTTCCAACGATTTGTCGTTTATTTCTTGGCTGATTTTCTTTGCTTCGTTTCCTAATTGAATGGCAAGTAAAGGATTGTTGCTTCTAATTTCCCACATTTCATCAAGCAGTGCGTTAGCTTTTGAAGCTTGGTCCAGATGTGCGAAGCTTGAATTCAAACTGTCGAATAAAGACTGCGGATAACAGCAATTACTAAGTGTAATTAGAGTTAAGAATAGAATTAAGAATACTTTCATGAGTTCACCAAAATAACAAACTTTTCATAAAAAGACACGAATATCTTTGCAAATTCAATCGAAATGATTATGAACCAATAGTCCCTTAATTTCGTTTTTTTATTAATTATCCGTCGAATTTCGTTTATCTTTGAAGAACTCATAACAGACTTAAATAAAATGTTTCTCTTATTTTTTTATTTAACGCTTGCCATTCTGGTTTCATTTCTTTGTTCCGTTATGGAAGCTGTTTTGCTTTCAACCCCTATTTCTTTCCTTCGGGCAAAGGAAGATAGCGGAAATAAAATAGTGTCAATATTTATAAAATTTAAAAACAATATCGATAGACCTCTATCTGCTATTCTTTCTTTAAATACTGTTGCTCATACAATCGGTGCTGCAGGGGTAGGTGCTCAAGCAACAAAAATATTCGGTGAAGTATACTTCGGTTTAATTTCGGCTATACTAACCATAATGATATTGTTCTTTTCGGAAATAATCCCTAAAACAATCGGAGCGAAATATTGGAGGAGCCTGGCTTTAGTGTCCGGTGTGATTATTCAAACCATGGTTTATATTACTTACCCGCTTGTTGTGATGTCAGAGCTGGTTACTAAACTTTTCGTTAATAACAAAAAAGAAAAAACCGTAAGCCGCGAGGAAATATCTGCGATTGCAGATATCGGTATTCAGGAAGGAATACTTGATGAAAAGGAAAATGCAATAATTCAGAATTTAATCAAGCTCAAACAGGTTAAAATAGGTGAAATAATGACCCCGAGAGTGGTAGCAGTTACAGCATCAGAGGAAATGACTTTAAATGATTTTATGAAAAATAAGGATTTTCTACCTTTTTCTCGGATACCTGTTTTTTTGGATAAAATGGATCATATTACAGGTTATGTTTTCCGTCAAGAAGTATTTGAAAAACTTGCCGAAGATACAAAAGATTTAAAACTGAAGGATATAAAACGAAATATTGTTATTGTGCAAAGTTTACAACAAGTTTTGGCAGTGTGGGAAATTCTTCTGCAAGAAAAGGAGCACATAGCATTAGTGATTGACGAATACGGCGGCATGGACGGGCTTGTAACTATGGAAGATATAATTGAAGCTATACTCGGTTTGGAAATAGTTGATGAAAAAGATAAGATTATTGATTTGAAGAGTTATGCAAGAAAAAGATGGGAAGAAAGAAAAGCCAAATATAAATTTATTGAATAATTTTTTTGATTAAAGATTTTATCTCTTCAAAAGATGGAATTTTCAGGAATGAGAGAAAAATATGGATCTGTTAAAAGAAGGAACTTTCGACAGTATTGATTTCTTAAAAAAGGATTTAAGCAATAAAAAACTTTTCACAAAATCATTTTATGATTGTTCTTTCGGTAACTCTGCTTTTCACAAAACAGTTCTATCCGAATGCCTATTTGCAAATGTATTGTTCAAATCATGTGAGTTTGGTTTGGCGTCTTTTAGAGGAAGCAAATTTAATAAGGTTAAGTTTGAAGATTGCAAACTAATTGGTGTAGATTTTACGGAACTGGATTCGTTAATAATCAAAGTAGATTTCAATAATTGTGTTATATCAGATTGTAACTTCAGCGAAATGAAATTAGAAGAAACAGTCTTCCAAAAAAGCAGGGTAGAGAACTGTGATTTTTATAAAACTGATTTATCGTCATCAGATTTTACAGAAGCTGTTTTAACCGGAACAGTTTTCGAAAATGCTGATTTATCAAAATGCGATTTTACCGATGCAAAAGAATACAAAATCAATCCGTTGACGAATAAATTAAAAGATGCAAAATTCTCAATGCCGGAAGCGGTTTCATTCTTTGATTATCTCGAGGTAAAAGTAAGCTTATAAACATTTAATCAATCAAAGGCGTATAAAAACCCGTCTGTGCTTGGAACGTATAAAGTATTACCATCTATCACAGGCGAACCTATTACGGAACCAAGAGATTGCAAATCATCGTAAAATTCTATTACATCATCAAAAGTTTTTATACCGGAAGCAACTTCTTCTTTTATTTCGTCATTGTCATTAAAAATTTTTGAATAATTCTCTTTACTGGCGTCAGTTTGAATTGTGAAATTCAATTTTCCGGTTTTTTTATCAATTGCATAAAGTTTTCCGTTGAAAGATCCATAGATAACTATCTCTTCCAAAACAACAGCATTAGCAAAAACATTAGCGCTAATTTTATATTCCCAAAGAAGGGATCCGTACCTTCCGTTTCTTCCATACAAATGCGGGTCGTCGGAATTGCCAAAATAGATAAGCCCGCTTGTATCCGCAACGGGTTTGGCAATTACCCAGCTTGGAGTACTCTTATTCCACATAACTTTTCCTGTTTCTGCGTTGAGAGCGTAAAGGTTATAATCCCTGCTTCCGAAATAAATATGTTTATTGAATTTCGAAGGAGAGCCTTGAATGGCACCGTAAGGAAAATATTCATTCCCGAGAGTATCAAATTTCCAGATAAGTTCTCCCGTATTTAAATCAAGTGCATATAAAAAACCGTCGAACGATCCGAAATATATTTTATTACCCGAAATTACAGGTGAAGAATGGATTACACCTTTGGTTTTATACTCCCATTTTAGCTCGCCTGATTTTTTTTGTAAAGCATAAAATGTACTATCACCTGAACCAAAATAGACTATGTCGTTAGAAACCGCCGGTGTTGAAAGATAATAGTCCCAGGCGTCAAATTGATTTTCACCCCTTGTTTCAAATTTCCATTTTAATTTACCGGATTTTGAATCAATAGCATAATAATTACCATCGGTTGATCCAAAGAAGACCAATCCTTCCGAGAATGTTATACCCGACCGCACTTCACCGCCAGTTCTAAATTTCCATATTTCTTCCCCATTATTAGTTTTAACTGCGTAGAGGTGATTGTCATTACTACCGCAGTATACAACTCCTTCAATAATAACTGGAGTTGAATAAATTCTGTCACCAGTCTTAAATTTCCATTTTTTGTTTTGAAATTTATGCTCCTGGGTATTAATGTTAGAAAAAGTAATGATGATACTAAGGATTATAGAAATATGAGTTCTCATTTTTATACCTTTTGTAAAAGAGAGAAGAAAAGTAAGAAACTATAATTGATTCAATGTTATAAAAATACAACAAAAAATGGCAAATAGTTTTGAAAATGCATGCCTATCAAAACATGATTTTACTGATGTCAAAGAGGTTAGAATATGAGTTAACTACTTAAAATACAAAGTATGTAACTCCTATGAATTTGTCAATCTTAAAAAAGATCATCTATCTTGAGAATAGTTATGACAATTTAGTTGTTTTAGGATTAGACAATTTTAAGACAAAGTGCTTTGTTAAAAGCATTAATTAAAAACTTGTCCTTTCAAAAATCTCATCAATCACCATTCTTGCGGTGTTGTGGTAAATGAATCCGTATTGATTGTATAATTGTTTTCCCACTTCAAAATTTTCCGGCGTTTCAGCGAGTTTGTTATAAAGCGGACGTAAAAACTTTCTTCTGCCGATTGTGCTTAAAAATTCCTCCAGCTTAAAATAAGCAGGCTGATATTTATTGTGAACAACTCTTAGAAGCCATGCGTGCAGAATTTCATTGTTTCCTGAGTTTGTAAAATCAAAAGCTTTATCAAGATCGGTGAGCTGAGATTCGTTCATATCCCAGTCGAGGCCCCTTATAAAATGAAGCCAGTGGTGAGTAGTCCATCCTTTCACATTTAGGTTCGTGGCGCTTGTGCCGGATTTCCACTTATTCAATTCGTTGTCAACTTTTTCAAACTCTGGAGACTTTACAATAATCATATTGTCCGGAACCCCAGTTCCGTAAACCCATTCATCGAGTTTTAGTTTTTTTTCCAGCTCCTGATCACCTTTTATTAAATGCTCTCTTAAGTAAGCCAAAAACTTCTGTGAAGTCATGGTTTCGAAAGCATAATTATCAAAATATTTTCTTAGAAATTTATCAAGCTTTTCTCTGCCTATAGTCTCTTCAATCAGCGTCAAAAAGAATGTCCCTTTTTCATAAGCCACCAATCCGCTGTTTCCTTCCGGATCAATACCGCTAAGGTTGAGATGTAGTTTTGTTAAATGTTCTCTTCCTTTTAGCCTACCAAGAACATGGTGAAGATTCTGCTGGTCAAGCTGAGCAAGCATTTGCTGGTATTCTCTTCCATACACTTCTTCCATTATACGGTGTTCAAGGTAAGATGTAAAGCCTTCATTGATCCAGAGGTCGTTCCAGTTTGCGTTTGTAACTAAATTTCCGGACCACGAATGCGCAAGCTCATGAGCCAATAAAGAAAGCAGTGTTCTGTCACCGGAAATTACGGTTGGAGTGTAAAAATTAATTCTCGGGTTTTCCATTCCTCCCATCGGGTAACTGCGCGGCATTATGACAATATTGTAATCGTCCCATCTGTATGGTCCGTAAAGTCTTTCTGCGGCGTCCATGAATTCTTCAACCTCCCCGAACTCATAAGCTGCTTTTTCAATAATTGATGATTCAGCGTAAATTCCTGAACGTGGTCCCAAGCTTTGATACTCAAAATCGCCAACAGCAATTGCAATCAAATAAGAAGGGATCGGTTGTTCCATTACAATTTTATAGGTGCCGTCTTCACTTTTTTCTTTAGCATTTTTGCCGCTCATTATTGCCATTAAACCAGGTTGAGTTTTTAAATTAACCGTGTACGTTTGTCTTACGCCAGGGTTATCCTGGATAGGATACCAGCTTCGACCCATTATCGGTTGCGAGTCACTGAACAGAAACGGCTGTTTGCCATCGGTTGTGTTCTCAGGTTCAAGCCACTGTAATGCATCAGCATCTTTTGAAGTTGTGTAGGTTATGTTTACAATTTTTGTTTCCGGCTCTATGTGAACCACTAATGGCTGTCCAAATACAGAATCATATTTACCGAGTTCAAACTTAGTGGGTTCTTCACTTTCATTAATTGTTACTTTTTTAATATTCAGTTTTTTCGTATCGAATATAATTTTTTTGCTGTTCGTTAAGTTTTCAATTTTGTATGAAGCTTCACCGAAAATCTGTTTTTTACCGAAGTCAACATTTAAGTCAAAGTCTACATGTTTAACAATAACCTCATGAAAATTGGAATATGAGTGAGGGTCATCCGGATTGAAATCTATTTGTAATTCGTTGTTTGGTTTGCATGCTGAAATTATAGTAATTAGCATCAATAAGAGTATTGTAATTTTGTTCAATTTATTTCCTTTCTGGATTTGATAAGCTCTTGAGAAGTTAGGCATTAATTTAACGGATTTTATGTCTTATTTCAATGAAAATAAAAGGTAGCTAAATCGGTTAGAGCAGTGGAACCATAATCCATTTGTCGGGGGTTCGAATCCCTCCCTCGCTACAAGATCGTTTTTTAGGTCACTTAATACACCAATAACAGTTCTGCAAGATTAATTTTGAAGTGTAAATAATTTCGTTTTTTTTGATAAGTTTATTAAGAAATTGAATGAGTTGGTAAAAGACTAAACAAAACATTGAGAATAGATAAACAAATGATTGGTTTGGAGTAATCGAATCTTTATTGTGGGTTCTTGAGGTGGATTTTACAAATAATTTTCTAACAGTTGCAAGCAGTTTTTATCCTCAAAAATTAAATTCTCTTTGAGGTATTTTTCCTTAAACTCATCGGTGATTTCTGGATTCTTTCCCTTTATTACTTTCCAAAATTGTTCTTTTAATTTATTTTATTTACGGGTTCGTATTTACATGTAGCATATATTTTATGCGATTCATCTATTCCCTCAAACAATCCAATGTTTTTGATATTTGTTTCTTCAAATCCAAAACCGAGTATAAATATTCTTTTATGATCTTCTATGATTTTTTTAAAATTTTTTTGCTTATCTAAAACTTCAATTATTTTTATATTCGGCATATAATTATGGATATCTGAATATGAAATATCATCTCCGTAAGATAGGCTAAGATTATTTTGGTTATTTTGAAGCTCAGGCAACTCTCCTAATTTCCCATACACATGGTCAATTTTTATTTTATTCAGTTGCTCTTTTATATTTTCATAGGTTGCTTGTTCAAATGAACTATTTAATCCGTTGAATAAATAGTATTCTAAAGACCTATCATAATTAAAAGTAATAAATTCAATATTGTTTTTACCAATGTTATCAATTGGATTTTTCTCACCAAGATCTTTCATCATGTTATCAATTAAATGAGAATACCAATCTCCTTCATTTTCATCTGAATCATAATTAAATCTACTATTTCTTTCATAGTATAAAATTGAGAATAATATTGCTTGAATACCTTGATACCTTTGGTCTGGATGGTTAGAAAGAAAATAATCTATTGTTGTTTTTTTTGGAACAAGTTTAAGTTTTTTTCTAAGAACATTGATGTTATATTCAACTTGTTGTTTGTTCGTATTCATTAATTCATGTTTTTCTTTTTTTAAACAAGCAATAAAAGAACTACCAAATTTGTCTGAACAGATAAATTTTTTCAAATCACTACCAAGTGGGAATTTGTAGGGTAAGCTTGCACCGGCGCCTAGTATGAATAATGTTTTTTCTTTTATCATGGTTTTATAAGTGAATTTGTAATATACAAATATAAATGATTGGCTTGGATTTAGCGAATTTAAATTATGCGGTTAGAGCCAAGGTGTGGACCTTGGCCGGCTAGGAAATTCGCTGTTTGGTTTGCATGCTGAAAATCAGTTCTAACATTATTTCAGGAAAGTGATAAAATTGCGAAATGATAAGATGCATTTTACATATTTGGATAGGCAAAATATCAATTAAATAATTAATTAAAAGGTTTTTATTTATCATTGCTTTACCTAAATATTATTTATAACTTTTGAAGATATTATATCCTCTTTTTGTATGGGATTAGATTTATTGTAGAACTAGTCTATTTATAATGCCTAAATATTTAACAAACTTGAATAGTGAGAAAATATCATGTCAATAGAAAAATTAACAAGCTGTCATTTATGCAATTGCCATAATCCTATCTGGTCAACAGTGGGAAAAGAGCTTTTCAATGAAGAAAAGTTTGATCTATTAAAGGAAGGTCTTAGTGAGTTTTTTGGTCATAAACCTGAATCAGCGGTTTATAAGGGTGGCACAATTAGACCAATGATTGACGGTAAAATTGATACAGTTGAAGCTCTAGGAATTCATGAAGGTAAAGTAGTAGCTACTGGAACCATAAATGAAGTAGAAAATAAAATGAATGAGAAAAAAATTGAGTATAGTACTCGTACTCTTGCCGAAGGAGAAACTTTACTTCCGGGTTTAATAGACCCTCATTTGCATATTGTTCCTACAGCTTTTATGCAGCAGTGGCATGACTTCGGGCCTTTTGAAGGCCAATATCTAAAAGAAACTTACGATACTGATGAGTTGATAAAAGAAATTGAAGAGGCACTCAACAGTATTGAGAATGACGAATGGTGGTTATTGGGAAAAATGGTTGACCCTTCACTTATGCCGTTCAAATTGAGTAAAGATGTACTTGAGCTGAATAAATTAGTTGATATTGATTATAAATTATTGGACTCAGTAAAGAATGAAAAAAAACGCCCAATTCTTATTATGTCTGCTTCTATGCACACTGCTTATCTTAATACTGCGGCATTAACAGCTGTTTGGGAATCCAATAAAGATCTTCAAGAGAAGTACAAGACAGTGGACGATTATATTACACAAACTCAGGGAGATCTTCAGGAAATAGCCGGAATTATGCCTGCAATAAAAACTATACCTATAGTTCAACTTCTAAGTATTGCAGCAGGAATCTTTAAACAACTAACATCTATGTTTGATGACGCTGTCAGCAAAGGTATTACATCTATATATGATGCAGGTATGGATGAACGTATGAAGATTCTCCTTGAACTTTATTTGTTTTTTCATCAGAAGAAGGTAAGAATCGGTTGTGCACATATTATTAATAATTTGGATGATGCAAAAAATCTTGATAAATATGAAGCTCATAAAGAGTATAAAGATGTTTACAGAGGTAATATAAAGATGGTATCGGATGGATCAAATCAAGGCTTAACGGGATTTCAATCTGAATCATATCGTTGTGAACCCAAGGATAATTTCGGTGCGTTTGATTTTCCGGCAGATTCTCATCCGGAAGATTTATCGGATGCAACAGAATATATCCAAATGGTTGATGAAGTAGTAAATAATAAAGAATGGCCTTTAATGATACATGCAAACGGAGATAAAGCTGTTACTTTTGCGGTAGATGTATATGATGAAGTACTCAATGGGAAAAGCGGGATCGAAAAAAGGCATAGAATTGAACACTGCTCTCTTTTAACAGAAGATCAAATAAAAAAAATGAAAGAAATTGGTGTTTCACCAAGCTTCCTAATCGGACATGTTGGCTACTGGGGCTATACATTTTCGCAAGCTATTTTTGAGGAAAAAGCACAAACGCTTGATTTATGTAAATCAGCCCTTGATAATGGTTTACGCATTACCCTTCACAGTGATCACTCAGTTACTCCTTTGGGACCATTAAGAATGATGGAGCAAGCCGTTACTCGTAGGATGGAAGGCGCAGAGGGTAACGATAAACCTGTTCTAAATCCTGACGAATGCATTACCGTTGAACAGGCTCTAAGAACTGTTACTACTGATGCGGCATGGCAAATTCATGCTGATACATGGGCCGGCTCTTTGCAAGATAATTTCTTTGCTGATTTTGTTATTTTGGCTGAGGATCCTATAACCAGAGCAAATCCGGTAGGAATGAGAGATATAACAGTACTTGAAACTTGGAAAGGTGGAGTACAAGTTTATAAAAATGATTCCTCAAGTTGATAATATACTAAGTTTTTCATACGCACCCTCGCTAAGATTTAATTTTAGTGAGGGAGTTTGATTAAGCTGAAGTATTAAATACATTTTTGCAAACAATATTAACAAGCGTTATTGATTTAATTTTAGATATTGATTCAAATTCGAAGGCTTAATCAACTTAGCGTGGATAGTCCATCAACATAATGTCGCAGTCCAGTTCATTTGTCTGAGAAAAGAGAACGGTTCTTCGGTCGGGGCTCACACTTAAACCAAAGGTTCGAGCATGTGGAATGGCAACAACCTCTTTAATAAGTTCACTTTCATTTTTAACAAAGTCGTGAAAGAATAAAACAGGTTTATAATTTGTCATTCTCCTGATAAAATAAATGCCGTTCTCAACAACTTGCCAGTTATATTTGTCTAAAGCCGCTAATTCTTCGAAAACTAGTTCTTCATCCTTTGTTTCAATATTTTGCCTCCAAATACCAGTCTGTGCAAGTTTAGAATAATAAACATGCTTACCGTCAAATGATTCTTTGGCAAGGTAGCCGCCGTTCGAAGTTACTTGGAATTTTTCTCTGCTGGAAATATTAGTTTTCCAAATTTCCCAATTACCAGTTTGATGAGAACTATAATAAAGCCAGTTATTATCGCGGGAAAAATATGGTGAGATGCCGCCGGTAACTGTTTTTGTTGTCATGCCGTTTTCCGCATCTATTAAATAGATTTTATTGACACCTTTTGATTTAGCGTCAACAGCAATGTATTTCCCGTCATGAGACCAAACCGGGGGAGATGATCGGTAAGTCGAAATAATATCACTTAACTTTCTAAATGATTTAGCATCAACATCCATCAGCCAAACTTCCGGTAGTCCGGAACGGTCGGAAATGAATGATATCTTTTTTCCATCCGGTGAATACTGAGGCTTAAAATCCGACCGGGTTGATTGAATTAAAGTTTTAGCTTTGGGTTCAGTTATCTCATCCTTGTGAATTGAAATTCTGTATATGTTGGATGAATTTTTCCAGCTTTCGAATGCAATTTTATTGTTACTTCCAGAGACCGCAGGGTTTGTTCCGATATATTCAATGGAAGATATTATTTCTTTGGTTGAATTGTCCGAAAGATTCATTTTCATCAGTATTGCTGAACCTTCCGGATCAGATACAAAATATACAATCTCGCTACCATCGGCAGACCAATCCAGGCCAAAAATTCTCAAATTGTGTGTGGTAATTCTATGTTCGTTTCCTATTTCATTTTCCAATAAGTAAATGTCTTCATTGCGTTCAGCATCAACACGGACAAATGCGATTTGACTTCCGTCCGGCGAAATTGCCGGCAGCTTATCACCGATATAATTCTCAGGTGGATTTGTAATTCGCCTTGTTTTTTTATCAGCTATATTTTGACGGAAAAGTGAACGAGAAGCCATTTCAACTTTGCGGTCAGGGTAAACAATCCAATCTCCGTTTGCAGATGCATCGAGTCCGGTAACTTCACCAGATTCAACATATGCGATTGCTTTTTCTGTTCCACCTGAAATGGCAACTGAGAAAATTGCGGTTGTTTCTTTTGTTTTGCCAAAGTAAACAAACTCATTTCTACTTTTCAAAAACTTAGGATAGCGTTTTATACCCGGGCTTGATGCAAGACCGGTTTCATTACCGGTGTTTAAATCTTTGATGTAAATGGTTGATTGAATAGGTGAAAGTTCTTTGCTGAATACAATGAAGCTGTCGTTGCCAAAAAAACTTGGCAGCCTTTCTATTCCCGGTGCTGATGTTAACGGCAAAAATCTTGGTGATGAACCGGTTTCGGTATTTTTTTTAAATAAAACATCATTAAAGAAAAATCCGATAACTATTAAACACGCGATAATCACTATAGCATAAACAGATTTGAATAATTTATCGCTTTTATAATTAATTCGGCTTGCAGAACCAAAATTATGTTTATCATAAATAGTCTCAACTGAAGCAACTAATCGGTATCCTTTTTTCGAAATTGTTTCTATTGGCTGCAAACCATTTTTTTCGTTCTCAAGAATTTTCCTCAGTTTTGAAATTGCCTGCGACAATGAATTTTCTGTAACTAATGCTTCCCCCCAAACTCTTTTAATTAATTCATCTTTACCAACAGTTTCACCATTTGCTTCAATCAAAATTGAAAGCACCTCAATTGCTTTCGGCTCAACTTTAATTTCCCGACCGTTTTTAAGAACTCGATTGGTACCAAAATTAACAACGCAATTGCCAACCTTGTATGTTGTATGTTCCTCTGTATTTGTAGATAGTTTATCAGGCATTGTTATTTCTTGAAATATTTTTAGTGTTGAACACTTCTTCAGAAAATCTTCATAAAAACATCATATTTTCTTCAGGCAAAAGTATCCCAAATTATAGTAAATTTCAAAATAATCAGACAAGACGGCATAATTTGTAAAGCCAAAGAAGCAAATCAAAAAAAAATTAATTAAACATTTAAAAACTAGCCAATAATAATTATAGAAAAGTTAGCATGAAAATAAAAATTTTTATAATAGTTTTAATAGTTGTCATTGCAGTCTATCTTTTGATCGAACAATCTTGTCAAAAAAAGGGAACTAATCCGGTTCGATATTCAGGAGCTTTTGAATCACTTGAATCATGGAGTTTGCGCCGAGCCTACCCGCTTGAATCCATTCCGAATAAAGCGCTTTACGATGCATTTCAATATTCTAAAAACCAATTGAGTTTGGGGCACCTAGAGAAATCATATTTGCCTGATCCCTGGTATTCGATTGGGCCACATAACCAGGGCGGCAGAATGTTAACACTAGCCTTTAATCCTCAAAATCCAAACACAATTTATGTTGGGTCGGCAAGCGGCGGATTATGGCGGAGTTATTCAGCAGGAAGAGGCGCTTCAGCATGGGAAAGGGTTTCAACAGGATTTCCAATACTTGGTGTTAGTGCAATTGAGTTTGCGCCGGGAGATTCAAATACGATTTATATAGGTACTGGAGAAGTATACAATTACAAGCAAACTGGTGAAAATCAAGCAGCAAGAGAAATGCGCGGAACTTACGGAATGGGAGTTCTCAAGTCAACTGACGGTGGTGCAACATGGCTTAAAAGCCTGGATTGGTCATATAACCAGGAAAGAGGTATTTGGGCTGTAAAAGTGAATCCTTTGAATCCAAACACTGTTTGGGCTGCAACCACAGAGGGAGTGTTCAAATCAACAAATGCAGGTGAATCGTGGCTGCAAGTTCATGATGTTATCATGGCGATGGATTTAGCAGTTAACCATGCAGACACAAACATTGTCTTTGTAAGCTGCGGTAATTTTAGAAGCCAGGGTTTCGGAATTTACCGAACAACTGATAGCGGCGAAAGTTGGCTGAGGCTTTCAGACGGTTTGCCCCAAACATTTGCCGGCAAAGCAATGCTGCATATTTATGAAACAAACCCTAAAGTTGTCTTTGCAAGCATCGGGAATGGTTTTTCAGTGGGAGTGGGCAATGCAAGCTGGCTTTGCAAATCTGAAGATAACGGTGATAATTGGACAATTATTTCAACCGAGGATTATTCCCTATGGCAGGGTTGGTACTCACATAATTTGGCAGTACATCCAACTAACACAAACGAAATTTATGCAGCGGGAATTGCTCTGTGGAAAACGACCGATGGTGGAGCGAACCTTACACAGCTAAGTACATTCGAAGCTTTTGGTGGACAAATTCCAGCCGGGGCAGAGGAAGGCCCCCCATCATATATTCACGGTGATTTTCACGATGTTGTTTACCATCCAACCAATCACGAAATAGTTTATTTTGTTACCGATGCAGGTATATGGAGGACAATAAATAGTGGTCAAACATTTGAGAGCTGTAACGGTGGGTTGCAAACAACACAGTTTTACAACGGCTTTGCAAGTTCTCAACTAAATAGCAATTTAGCTGTTGGCGGATTGCAGGATAATGCCACATCGATCTACAAAGGCTCGGCGGATTGGAGTAAGTTTCATTTAGTCATTGCCAGAGGTGATGGTGGCTGGAATGCGATTGATCCGAGAGATGATAATATAATTTATTCTTCAAACTGGCGGCTTGAAATTTATAAGTCGACAGATAGAGGAGAAAGCTATACTCGTATTGCTCCGCCGGGATTTAGTGCTGGTACTACTGTTTTTGAAGCGCCGTTTGTTTTGGGTTTTGATAATCCTGATATTATCTATGGTGGACGCAATATAGTTTATAAATCTACAACAGGAGGAAACAGTTGGGAAGCAACCAACAACAATACACCTCTCGATGGAAATCCAGTTTTATCAATGGCGATATCGCAGCAAAGCAGTAATGTAGTTTATGCAGCGACGGCACCTTTCTTCGTTCCTGCAAGTGTCTTCAAAACGATTGATGGCGGTGATAACTGGCATGAAATTACAGAAGATTTGCCCGATCGTTTCCCGACAGATTTGGCTGTTGATCCCACAAACGATAAAAATGTTTATATCACTTTCAGCGGTTTCGAGACATCACATTTGTTTAAATCGACAAATGGTGGAGATACCTGGCAAGATATCGGAATAAATTTACCTGATGTACCTGCATCAGCAGTGATTGTCGATCCGTTTTATCCTGATCATATTTATTTCGGTAACGATATTACAGTTTATCTTTCAACAAATGGCGGTGATACATGGCAGGAATTCAGCGAGGGATTACCCGAAGCAATGCTCGTTGTTGATTTAAGCATCTCGGGATCAAACCGGAAACTGCGCGCGGTCACTCACGGCAACGGTGTTTACGAACGTGATTTATTGGGAGACGCGGCTACAGGGATTAATAAAAATGAATCAATCATTTCGAATTTTGTTCTCGAGCAAAATTATCCGAATCCTTTTAATGCGGGAACTATAATTACTTATTCGTTGCCCAAAGCTGCTTCCGTAAACTTAAGAATTTATAATATTGACGGGCAGGAAATCCGAACGCTTATTGGTAATAAAACGAAGACGTCGGGAAAACATCAAGCCAGATGGGATGGCAAAGATAATCAAGGTAGGAATGTAGCAAGCGGTGTGTATATATATCAATTAAGAGTAGGTGATTTTGTCGATTCGAAAAGAATGATTTTGATGAAATAATTCTCTCAAAATAAAATGATTTTCAGGGGTGCAAATGAAGTTAATAAAGCTCTATTTTATAATAATTTTTTTTCTGTTCGCTAGTATATGCCTTCAATCACAGCACAACAAAAAAGTAGAAAGGCATACATTTAGAAGCTCAAGCATGGACCACAACGCTGGTGAACCGCTTATGAGCTTAACTCACACGCCGGGTCAACTAAACGTAACAATTTTTAACGACGGTTCAATTGGTGCTGATAATGTGGTGTTTGTAGGTGACGGAGTTACCTGGCGTGGACAAAACGGACTTTTTGTTGGTGGTCCCATTTTCGGAACAGCGGGAAGAGCCAGTGTTAATGGAATTATGGGGGTATTCACAAACACTACCATTTTAGATATAAGAAATTTAGAAAGCGATTTTGCTTCAGGCTTTGCTACGAATTCCGATTTCGACCAAATCGCAACGGCAGTTCTAAATGATTCAGCAAGTGCTGCTCCGTACAGTGTAGAAATTCTACAGAACTCTTATTCCAAAGCTGGAGAAGAATTCACATTTATTCGTTATGGTTTTGTTAATAAATCAGGTAAAGCGATAAATGATTTTTATGCAGGTATTTTCTGTGATTGGGATGTTGGTCCTCCCGGTTCAAATTCGGGAGGATATGAAGTTGAGGATAATCTTGTTTATTGTTTTGATTCGTTTGGCTCTACTCCGTATCACTATGGAATAGCAGCATTGAATGGTTTGTCAGGTATGATGGTTTCGCCCAAAGGGAGTTTTGCGACTGCAAGAACAGATGCTTTCGCGCAAATATCACTTATGGATCCGAATCCTACTGCGCAACCTTCGGATATTAGAAAATGGATTGGAACAGGTCCGTTTGATATTGCTTCTGACGACACAGTTTGGGCGACGTTTGCTGTTGTTGCCGGTGATGATCTTAGCGGGATCAAACAGAATGCGCAGGATGCTGCAGCCAAAGCATCTTCGCTTGGCTGGCTGGATATCACTTTTGAGAACAGGTCTGGCGTGCCTCAGCAGTTTGCATTTATGACCGACGGACAAATTGTAAACGATCTTGAATTCAGTTCCGGTGCAAGCTGGGGTGACTTTAACAACGATGGTTTTATTGATATGCTTGTGAGTAATTTGAGCGTCTTAAATAGCAACTCTCTTTATAAAAATAACGGCGACGGTTCGTTTACAAAGGTTGTATCACCTCCTTTTAGCACAAATGTCGGCCGTCCGTTTTCCAGCATTTGGGGAGATTATAACAATGACGGCTATTTGGATTTATATGTTAGTAACGGAGGAACATCGCAATTGCAGCCGCCGCTTTCTCTAAATTTTCTTTATCAAAATAGCGGGCAGCCTGATTTTGCTTTTAATAAAATTAATTCCGGTGCTATAGTGGCAGATAGTGCATTTAACTGGAGCAGCAGCTGGGTGGATTACGATAACGACGGAGACTTAGATATTCACTCTTTATCGGCACAGCGTTTTATTGGTAATTCCGATATGTTCTACGAAAACGACGGTAACGGTAATTTTATAGAAGCAGATGTACCTTTCGTGAACCCGGCTAGGGCAACAACAAGCGGGGTTGGAAGCTGGATTGATTATGACAATGACGGCGACCAGGATTTATTGATAGTCAAAAGCGGAAGCGATATTGGCGGTGAGTTTAATGAGTTGTATCAGAATCTGCTTACAGAAACCGGCAGTGTTAGTTTCCAGCAAACTACTGATGGCGAATTAGTTAACAGTTTGTATTTTGATTTTACTGCGAGCTGGGGGGACTATGACAACGATGGTGACCCCGACCTTTATTCTTCTGTGTTTAACGGGAATAATATTTTGTATAGAAATGATATTAATGAAGAAGGAGAGTTTACAAGAGTAACAGAAAACATTATTGCAAATGACGGCGGGGCTTCCCTCGGCAGCGGTTGGGGCGATTATGATAACGACGGCGACCTGGATCTGTTTGTTACTTCCGCATCTCCGGGACAAAGCCGGTTATACCGTAATATTGGCAACGGCAATTTTGTATCGGTGTCTTCAGCACAGGTTGGAAATATTGTACAGTTTGTAGGCAGTTCGCAAAGCTGTGCCTGGGGCGATTATGATAATGACGGTGATCTGGATATTTATATTGCCAATTCTACTACAGACAACACAAACCCTAATCCAAACTTTTTGTACCGTAACGACGGCGGCAATAACTATAATTGGATAAATG
>CAJHYN010000106.1_pt1 | contig 33962 bp, 32 predicted proteins | sample 9198641 | NCBI WGS metagenome assembly CAJHYN01 (sample SAMEA7708370, study PRJEB35096) | sediment metagenome | biome: marine neritic benthic zone biome [ENVO:01000025]; feature: sediment [ENVO:00002007]; material: shallow marine sediment [ENVO:03000034] sea grass bed [ENVO_01000059] ... | reverse complement strand
TTTCTTAATTCTTTTAGCTATGTGAGTGGAGTTTGCAATAAAGTAATCAACACGATTTCTTGTGGTAAAATCCCAGATTCTTGTATAGTGCAAAAACTTTTTTGCAAAGATTCCTTTTAATCCTGATGTTAATCCGGCTTCTTCAATGTATTGATGATAAAGATCCCAAGCGTACCGCATAGGTGTGTGACAATAACATATATGAAGCTGGTTAGCAGAGGTTATTACACCCTTTGCAAATGAATGAGAGCTGGATAATATCACATCATATTTGGAAACATCCAGTTGTTCTATAGCATAAGGGAAAAAAGGGAAATAATTACGATGCAATTTCTTAGCTAATGGAAATTTCTGGATCATGCTTGTATTGGCTTTCTTGCCTTTTAATATTATTTCCCTTTCTTCATCATTTAAAAAATCTACAAGTGTAAAAACATCAGCATCAGGCCAGATATTTGTGAACGATTCGACACATCTTTCAGAACCCATGTAATTAACTAGCCAATCATGAACAATTGCTATTTTCTTACTATCCAAATATTCCTCTTTTTTCATTAAATTGGTTATTGGCAATAATGATTTGATATATATTTCGTTATAGTTCAGCGAAAATATTTTCGATTACAAAGATAACTAAAATGCTTTCAATAATTACCATCACGTTTAATAATTTTGAAGAATTGATAAAAACGCTAGATTCTATATCTGTATCAAATTCAATTGAATCTGTTGTAGTTAATGGTGGGAACGATGACTCTACACTATCGTATCTTAAAAATTACAACGGCAGGGTTGTTAACGAATCTGATGAAGGAATAGCTGATGCTTTTAACAAAGGGATTAAAAATGCTAACGGCGAATACATCATGATTCTCAACAGTGGTGATACTTTGATCAGGGACAACTATATAAATGAAGCGATTAAAATCTTTAAAGATAACCCTGATATTGCATTTGTTCATTCAAACATTCTTTTTGATGATTCAGTAGGCGGAAAGATAATCATGAAACCTACTATGAAAAATATGGGCCGCGGACTTCCTTATTTACACCCAACTATGATAATGAAAAAGAGTCTGCTAAAAGAAGTAGGTTATTTTAATAAAGGTTACAAAATGGCAATGGATTTTGAATTGGTTTTGAGAATTCAAAAGTTAAATATGAAGGGACATTATATTGATAAGGCACCCCCAATATTGATGGATGGAAAGGGGATTTCTTCAAATAAAGAGTTTGACGCTATTCGTGAGTGTATTAGGGCTCTGATCGAAAATAATTCACTTACGGCAACTAATATTTTGGGGCTTATTACAAGACTGATTTTATTCTTTTCTAGAAGATTACTGTTGTTAACAGGTGGTAGGGTTGTTCTTAGATTCCTAAAAAGAGTAAAATATTCTGCCTAAAATTTATTTCTTAATATTGCTTCTGCTAAACCATAAACTCTTCCCCAAAAGCTTCCCAAACCGGAAATGCAAAGTGTAAACCTCAAAGTTAAAATTCCCCTTACAATATGAATTACTGGTACAATAAGCATTTCAAAGAATTCATAAAGTACTATAAATTTTCTTTTTTTAATTAACCATTTGAAAACTAATGCGCCCTTACCTTTACCATATTTAAATGATTTTTTAAATGCTACCTTCATTGATTCCTGGAACGGGGGCAAATGATAAACGATAAGTTCCGGGAAATAATCAATTTCTTTTTTTTTGAAATAGGCTTTCCAGCAAAGGTCTGTATCTTCACTACTTCCCCAATAAGCGCCCGCACCAAAATTTTCGTCAAATCGCTCAAGTTCATCAAATATCTTTGCACGCACAACTATGTTGGCACCCATTAATTTCTTAGTATTCCGAAATTTCTTTAAAGAGCCGTAATGTTTTTGTCTTATTGTATAAGATGTATTAATATCATTTCTTACGATTTTCCCGGCAAGCATATCAATTTCAGGTCTTTGAGAAATTATCTTGAAGAGCTCTTCTGAATAATTTACCTCCGGGTAACCATCGTCATCACAAAAGAAAATCCAATCAGCACCTTCAGGAATAATGAGTTGATTTCTTGCTGCCGAAATACTTTTGGCACTTGTTTTTTGTCTTTCAAACAACGGATTTGATTTAATATCTTCGGGAAGTTTTAGTTCGATTTTATTCTGGTCTATTAAAATAACTTTGTGAGGCTTAATCTTTTGTTCTAAAGATTTTCTTAGACACTTAACCACTAACCCAACATCACGTTTATACGTGTTTATCACTACAGCAAAAGAAATTGAACTACGCGAATCATGCATTTGAAGAAACAACCTGAAATTATTTTTTCAAATTATAATATAGTATATTTATTTTTTGGTATTTCCCAAAAAACTTAATATCTATTACATACAATCCTTAATGAAAAAATTTATTCCAGATCTAAAAAAATATTTAATCCTCGATAATAATCCACGAACCCGTAAAGCCCAAAAAAATGTTTATATGATGTTTGCCCTGAACATATTTAATTTTATTGCCATCTATGCGCTTGTTCCTATAAGTATTGATTATCTCGGAACCCTTGAATATGGAATATGGATGACTATCTATTCAATAATAATGTGGTTAATTCATCTTGATTTCGGTATAGGGAACGGATTAAGAAACAAACTTTCTGAATCCTTAACAAATAAAGATTATGATAAAGCAAAAACTTTTGTCAGCTCTGCATATTCTTTTTTTGGTATTGGAATACTAATTCTAATATCTCTCTTTCTTATTATGCATCAATTTATTGATTGGCAGTATTTATTTAAAGCGCCAAATTACCTTGCTGATACTATTACCAATACAGTGTTGTTTGTATTCATTATTTATTCTGTTTCGTTTTTACTAAAGTTAATTACTTCGATAATTAATGCTGATCAAACTCCTGCAATCAATGTACTGCTTAGTGTCATAGCCAATACGCTTACTTTGCTATTTGTTTTTATTCTTGCCAGAACTACAAACGGTAACTTGCTATATATTGGAACGGTTTCTGCAGGAATTCCGCTAGTTGTTTTTCTTTGTGCCTCTTTAATTTTATTTAATAGACAATATAAGTTGTTTTCACCATCCATCTTTAAGGTGAATTTTAAGTACGCAAAAGAACTTCTAAGTTTGGGAATAAATTTTTTTGTCATTCAACTATCAATTTTGATTTTATACACCAGCGATAATATCATAATTACTCGTTTATTCGGTCCCTCTGAAGTAACCATTTATAATGTTTCATATAGATTGTTTTATTTCATCCCATTAGTCTTCAATGTAATTGTCACTCCATTCTGGTCAGCTACAACAGAAGCGTTCCTTAAAAAAGAGCTTGATTGGATTAATAATTCAATTAAAAAGATTCTGAAAATATTTCTATTGCTCTCGATTTTAACACTAATAATTGTTCTTTTTTCAAATATGATCTACAATATATGGGTTGGCGAAGATATAAATGTACCCTTTGTTTTATCAGTATTTATGGGAATTTTTGCAGTATTATCAAACTGGAATAATTTATTTACCTCATTTATTAACGGTATCGGAAAAATTAAACTGCAGTTTTACAGTTCAATATTTGTTTCTATAATTAATATTCCACTTTCAATATTTCTCGCTAAAACTATGAATATGGGAATAACGGGAGTGATTGCTGCAACTTGTGCGTGTTTGTTAATTACTTCATTGTGGGCACCTATTCAATTTCAAAAATTGATTAAAGGTAAGGCCAAAGGAATATGGAATAAATAAAGAACCACCTCAACTTTATGTTAGATGGTTCTTTTATAATCCGTAAACTCAAAATTCTGAGAATTATTCTTTTAACTCTTTTGGAATGGCCATCCAAGATACACCTATCAATAAAATCTGTGAGTCTCCCCATGTCTTAATTTTCACTGTGAAACCATCCCTAGAAATAGCTTCTGCTTGAACATCATACCTTAAATTTTTACCATACTTTGATTCTAACAAGTTTACAAAAACTAAAATTTCAGGAGGGGCTTCAAAAGGTTTTTCAAACTGAACATATTTTGTATAAAACCTGTCGCCATTATTCTTGTGTAAGTTATATCCGGGCGTTGATTGGCTGGCACTTACACTTCCGGTTACAATGCTTTGCGCATTTGTTTCGTTTACAAATCCGATTACTAAAACTAATGTCAAAGATAAAAGAATCGATTTCATCATTCCTCCATTAAAAATTATTGATTGTTTTTTCTTAATTGAAGCTCTTCAGAGAAGTTAACTAACAAAAAAATATTCATCAAGTTTACTTATATTTATTTAACGAAAAGTTAATTCCAACAATAAACCAAATCATAGTTACAATTTCCTGGTCACCGAAGTTCCATTCAGTAAGGCCAGAAACTAAAAAAGCAAAAATGCATCCAATTGAAGCAAGTGCAAAGTTTTCAACGAATTTACTTCCTTCGTTAGTGTTAAACAAACGAAATAATTTTATAATTATTATTGAAAATAAATAAATAAACGCAATAAAACCTGTGATCCCTAATATCGCTAAAATATGAATATAATTATTGTGTAAATGTCCTTGAATTTCCTTCTCGTATTTTGATTTATATCTTTTATAGTATTTAGCCAAATCAATATCTCCGACTCCGCAAATCGGATTATCCAAGAATATTTTCCATCCTGCGCTCCATAAAGAAAGCCTGGTTTGGTTTGATAAATTGTACGGGTCAAAGATGCTAGATAATCTTCCCTTAGCTGAAACTGTAGCATAAATAAGATTGTTTTGATAGGATAATGAATTAGGCTTGAAGTCTAGCTTATAATATATTTCAGTTAGTAACTTATCATTTTCTATTCTACCAAAATAAATTTCATTTGTATTACTAAGCAAAAACAACTTGTTTTCAACAATATCTGCTTTAATGAATTTTGCTTCTAATGCTTGCTCAACTTTTGATAAAGAATTCTTTTCATCATTGTAAAATACTAATCCTTCATTGTGCTGGAAGAAAGGTTTTCCTGTATAAAAAAACAAAAACTTCATCTGGTCAGGTTTTTCGAATTCCAGTTCTTCTAATGCTCCATTTTTTTTGAAAACATGTACATTATTATTCTTGTTTTCAAGAATCAAAAAGTCCTCACTTACGTCAAGATTTATAAAATCTCTAATTGCAGCATATCTTTTAATATTTGAATTCTTTAGTACATTTTCATATATAGTTAATCCGCTATCCAGGTCATTAACATATAGATTATTACTGTGGTATTTAAAGTCAGTTGTAAAACCTGGTGATAATATTTCTTGAATTTTATGTAATTTATTTTCTCTTATTTCTGCGAAGATCAATCTTGAATCCAACAATTTTACTATAAAAAGATTATCATCGGAACTTATGCTTGTAATAGATTCTACAGGAGATGGGAAGGAAAATTGATTAATAACTTTTTCATTTTTTACATGAAGAACACCACCTTCAAAATCCGAGACAAAGAATGTTGAATCCAAAGGTAAGATGCTGCGGGCTCTTCCTTTAGTATTAAAATTATAAACTTCGGAAATCTGATCACCAGTTTTTTGGAAGACTCGAACATTGCTATAATTTTTTTCCATAAAGAAAAGACCAACAATAATAATCAAACCTGGAATGATTAATCTGTATTCTTTTTTAATTAATAAAATGACCCCAATGCCGCCGGCAACACCAATCCAGCCTGTTCTTTTGAAAGTAGCAACAATTGCAAGTAAAGAGACAATTAATCCAATAAATAAAAGAATTTTATATTTTCTTTCAGCTTTTTCATAAAACAAAAAGACGAAAAAGAAAATAATCGTAAAACTCAATAATTCGCTGGTAGTAATAGGGTATTGAAATATTGAAGGGCCACTTCCTGTTAATTGAAATAAACCTTCAACGTAATACTCATATGAATTAAATAAATAAACCGCTGCACTGATAAAAGCAAAAGAAAGATAAACCCAGAAAAATATTTTTGTTTTTTTGATGTCTGTTAATACTGTAGGGATAACATATAACAAAGGTAACAACAAAACTCTTTTTAATAAATTATTAAATGACTCGCCCAAATAATCTGAGAAAACCGTTGCTAAAATTTCTGCTGCAATAAAAAAAATTAAAGCTAATTCTAACCCGTTTTTATGAAACTGATTTTCATTCTTCAGAAATGACTTGGTCAAGATTAAAAGAAGTGCCCCAAAGTAGCCTATTTGGTTAACAAAAATTGAGTTTGTTAAGCTTGCACAAAATAAAAAGAAAAAGAATAGAATTAAATTGTCGAGCAATCGAAAAGATTTATCTTTGGTCTCCATTAAAACTCTCTAAACTGCATTTCGTATAATTTACTATATAACCCGTTATTTTGATTTATTAGTTCGTCGTGAGTACCTTCTTGTATTATCCTTCCTTGATCCAAAACAATTATCCGGTTTGCATTTCTAATTGTACTCAACCTGTGTGCAATTACAAATGTAGTTCTATCTTTCATTAACCTCTCAATTGCTTCCTGCACAAGCTGTTCCGATTCATTATCAAGTGAAGAAGTAGCTTCGTCAAAAATCATAAGCGGTGGATTCTTAAGCAAAGCCCTTGCTATTGAGATGCGCTGTCTTTGTCCCCCAGACAACTTGGTACCTCGTTCACCGATTATTGTATCATATCCATTAGGAAGTTCTAAAATAAAATCATGCGCATTAGCTGCTATAGCAGCTGATATAATTTCTTCTTCAGGATAGTTACTGTAACCATAAGCTATATTGTTTTTTACAGGTTCATTAAACAAAACTACTTCCTGTGTAACTATCCCCATTAACTTTCTTAAATCATTTATTTTAATTTCTTTTATATTGATTCCGTCGAGAAGTATGGCACCGCCGACTACATCAAAAAACCGGGGAAGCAAATCAACAACTGTCGTTTTTCCGGCACCACTGCTGCCAACAAAAGCAATTATTTCACCTTTATTTACTTTGAAGTTTATGTCTCTTAAAACCAGTTCATCGGAATCATCATAATGGAAACTAACGTTTTTGTATTCAACATCTGAATTAAACTCATCAACAGAAATTGAATTTTCATTGTCTTTTATTTTTGGCTCCGTTTCCAAAATTTCAAATACTCTATCGGCTGCAGCACTTGATTCCTGTATCCTGTTATTGATATTGCTTATTTCTTTTATCGGAGTCATCAAACTAAAAATCGCGAATAAAAATCCGAGAAACTCACTGGCTTTAAGCGCACCTTCCTCAAGCACAAGGTGACCTCCGTAATAAATCATCGCAGCGCCAACCATAACACTCAAAAGCTCTGTAACCGGTGATGATATGTTTCTGATCCGGACCATCTTTAAGGCTTGTTTTCTCAAACTATTAGTCTGGTTTTTAAACTTATCGTTTTCATATTTTTCCATTCCGAAAGCTTTTACAATCTTTACACCGGAAATCGTTTCATGAAGTATGGTTGTAAGCTCAGACATTTTTTCCTGCAGAAAAGAACTTTGCTTTCTTAGTATCTCACCAATTTTAGCAATTACAAGCGAAGATGCCGGAATAACAATAATTGAAAACAATGTCAATTTCCAAGTTATAGATAAAGCTATACCGAGAAAAACTACAATTGTAAGCGGTTCCCTAATTAGATTAAAAAATATTGTAGAAACACTCGTCTGAATAACGTAAACATCATTTAATATTCTTGAAATTAAGTTCCCAGTCTTTTCCCCCTTAAAAAAACCCATTGGCAGTTTATGCAGGTGAATATATGCTTGATCTCTAATTCTTTTTATTACTCCTTGTTCTACATAAGCAAGAAAAAATGCTTGCAAGTATGCAAATAAATTTTTCCCAAAGAATGCAGCAAGAATTAAAAGACAAATTCTTAACAGGACATCGGAAGCTTCGCCATCAAATATAAAATCTTGAAAAGTTTTTTTTAGGTTGTTGAAGTAGCCAGTAAAAGTTTCAGAGTAATCGTTACTTTCTTCAATTACTTCTTCTTGCCGGCTGTTTGCAAACTGTGAATCTTGAAAAAGAGCATCAAGTAAAGGTATTGTCAAATAAATTGACGCGCCGTTAAGCAACGCATAAATTATTGTACAGATAATTGATAAAGATAAGTGTTTCCAAAAAGGTTTAACGTAGTTTAAAATTTTGAAGTAAGTTTCCAATGAACAAATTTCCTTAAATTCTATTAATTCCGCATCCGTATTTTGTTTCTATCATATCTATTACCGCATTTTTCACATAATCAAAAATTATAATTTTTTTATCATCAATCCATTCATCAAATATAACTAAATTACCATGCAGTATAAAATCAGCCGAGAGGCCTTGAGTAAAAATGTTTTGTACTTTCTTCTCTTCGAGATTAACTATGAATAATTTGGATGAAGAATCTTCAGTATGATAATAAGTAAAGGAGATAACGCAAAAGTTATTTTGAGAAATCCATTCAACATTCATTAACTTTAACGAATCCTTGGCAATAGGTATTGGAATATTGTCCCGGATATCTATTATTGAGTAATCAATTATGTTATTTTTGGCCACAGCATCAATTTTATAATTTCTATTTTTAGATACTAATTCAAAAGGTTTTTTTATGACTAACGGAAAACCATCCTCTAATAGGTCAAATTTTTCAGTAGTATCAGCTGTTAATTCCATGTTTGAATTGAATATATTCCTCTGCTTTAAAACAGACGATGAGTTCAATGTATCCAAATAAGTGTAGTAATTGTGAAACACTGAATCGCTTTCCCAAAATGAATAAGTTTGCAAACCATCTCCATATCTTTTCAAAAGTTTAACATTGCTGTTTTTAAACGAATACAATTTCACATCAAGTACATATGGGAAACCAGCTCTTCTACCAAAAGAAAGCGAAGTGCTAAAATTAATAATGCTATTGTCACTACTCCTCTGAAGCTTAATAACATCATTGCCCCATTTATTCCAGATAAGATTGTTTTCTTGCAGTAATAAATCATATTCAAACAAAGATCTTCTTTCATTCTCGATTGCTGCAAAATAAATTTTCCTAAAATTATCGCGAACTGGCTTTTGATTTGAAATATCAATTATTTCATACTTTTTAATAATGTTTACATTAAAGAGGGAAAATGCTTTTTGGCCTGCTATAAAAGAATTTTCAAAAAACCCAATTCTGATTTTCCGGGTATCATTCAATTCATAAAAATAAACAGAATCTTTAACGGAAGATTTAATGGAATTAAAAAGTGAATCTAAATTCTTTTTTTCTTTAACAACTAATTGGATTGTAAAGTTATATAAATTTGTTTTCTCTTCCTGTTTATTTATTTTTTCCGGCTTACAAGAGCAAATAATAATTAGTATTCCTACGGTTAAAATTATTTTTGTCATAACCTACGCTGTAAACTTCAATATAAATTCTGTTATTCCAATTACAAGCATCATAAAGTACTTCCACAAGGGGCTATAAATAAAAAGGAACAAAATGATTGTTCCGTAAAAACCTAAATTCAAAATCTTAGCTGTTATTTTATTTGGAAATAGGTCAAACAATATATGGGAGCCATCCAACGGCGGTATCGGCAGCAAGTTGAAAGCAAATAAAAATATGTTAAAATATACTGCAAGAGTTAAAATACTGTTCAACCAGCCATTTGCATCTGCGCTAATATTCTGATTTAAAAACAAAATTACAGCAAACAGCAAAGCCAATATAAAATTTGAAATTGGTCCTGCAACTGAAACAACTGCGTCATCAGTGTAAGGCTTTTTAAAATTGTTTGGATTAACCGGCACCGGTTTTGCCCAGCCGATAATCATAAAACCGGATGCAAAAGCAATCAATGGCATAAGCAAGCTTCCGACTAAGTCAATATGCTTCAAAGGATTCAAAGTGAGTCTGCCCATATCCTTTGCAGTACTGTCTCCAAGCTTATTCGCATAATATGCATGAGCATACTCATGCACAGAAAGCGAAATAAAAAACAGTGGTAAAAATATTATGAAATTAATTAATCTTTCACTAACCTGTATATCATTCAATTTATTTACCTCTTGGGTGATAATCGTGAAATTCTTGTTTAATAAATTCTCTGTCGATATGAGTGTAAATTTGAGTTGTAGAAATATCCGCATGCCCGAGCATTTCCTGCACTGCTCTTAAATCAGCACCGCCTTCCAATAGATGTGTAGCAAAGCTATGCCTAATTGTATGGGGGTGAATTTCTTTTCTTATTCCAGCTTCTTCACCATATTTTTTCAAGATTTTCCAGATACCCATTCTCGATAATTTTGTGCCTCTTACATTAAGAAAAACATAGTTATGGCTTTTCATCCTTTTTTCTAAAAGAGGGCGATACTTTTGTAAGTAATTCATAAGTGCATCTGTTGCACTCGAACCAACTGGAACTATTCTGTATTTACTTCCTTTACCCAAAACCCTTACAACTTCTTCTTTTAGCAATAAATCTGATAATTTCAAATTTATTATTTCAGATACTCTTATACCTGACGAGTAAGCTAATTCCAATAATGCTTTATCACGCTCACCCAATTTTGTTTCTTTTTTTGGCTGATCCAATAATTGAAATATTTCTTCAACAGTTAGCACAATTGGAAGTTTTCTTGTTAACTTAGTAGACGAAAGATTCTCAGCAGGATTTTTGCTTATATATTTTTTTTTGTGTAAATATTTAAAGAATCCCTTAATAGAAGATAAATATCTCGCTGCAGTTGTGTTGCCTAAACCAATCTCTCTTTGCAGATTAAAATATCTTGAAATTACCGGAGAGCGAACTTTACTCCAGTCTTCAATCGATTGATCATTAGCAAAATTTATAAACTTGTTAATATCATTTGAATAAGCTGCTATAGAGTTTTCAGAAAGATTTTTTTCAAGCTTTAAAATCGCGAGGTATTCTTTTAAGAATTCTTCCATTTAGTTTTCAGCAGCAGCGTTTTCCAGTTCTTCCTGCTTTGGATATCTAATTCTTTTATGGTGCTGTACTAATAAAGTTTTTAGGAATGACTCTTTAATTTTATAGATGTCCTTCAGTGTTAAAGGTGATTCTTCAAGCTGGTTATCATCAACACGTATTTTTATTAAATTCGATATTACGTTTTCCACCTGTTTTACCTCAGGTTCTACCATAGATCGTACTGTTGATTCACATGCATCGGCAAGCATAACTAAAGTTGTTTCTTTTGTATTAGGTTTTGGTCCTGGATACCTAAAATCGTCTTCAGAAATTTCATTGTCAGGATTTTTTTCTTTAGCTTTTTCGTAAAAGTACTTTACTACCATCGTACCATGATGCATCGGAATAAAATCAATGATCTCTTTCGGAAGTTTATTCTTTTTTGCCAATTCAATTCCTTTATTAACATGATCTATAATTAAATCAGCACTTTCTTCAGGTTTTAATGATTCGTGGATATTTTTATTATCAAGTTGATTTTCTACAAATTTATCGGGTTCCAAAGTTTTACCTATATCATGATAGTAAGCTCCGACCCTTGCTAAAATGGGATTTGCGCCAATTTCTACCGCAGCATTTTCAACCATTGATCCAATTGTCATTGAATGAGTAAAAGTTCCCGGTGCATCACTTGCAAGACACTTTAGCAATGGATTATTAAAATCAGTTAATTCCAGCAACGTAAGGTCAGTAGTTATTTTGAATGATTTTTCAAAAAATATAATTAACCCATAAGTAAGTACAGCACTTATTAATGCATTACTTGCAGCAAACCCTGATTGTAATAATATTTGATTAATTGAATCAAATCTTTCTAATCCAAAAGCAGTAATAGTAACTACATAGCCAATTAATATGTAAATAAATGATGTTAGAATTTGAGTTCTGTTTTTTATATCCCTTACCGTATAAGCTGCCAAACCTCCGGCAACAATATTGGTAATGGTAAGCACGTAATCATTGCCTCTAATTCCTCCAATAATAAATGCGACCACAACAGTAGCATAAAACCCAACTCTTGAATCAAAAATTATTGTAAGCAGCATGGACGCAACCGGCACAAGAACCAAATATTCAAAGGGTAAAGGTAAGTCAATATCAATATGGAAGATTAAAAAAGAGAGAGTAGTAATAAATAGAATGACAATTGATATCAGAAGAATTTTATAATTATCATAATAGATCTTTTTTCTAAATAAATAGATATAAATACTAAACAAAACAAATATGGAAATGATATGTAAAAACTTCCCTAGATTTTGAGCAAACCTTGCCCAGAAACTGCTTTCCTCTCCTTTCGCAATCCTATAGGAATCTATTTTATCCTTTGTCTCTTTCGTTATCCTATCGTGCTTGGCGACAATTCTTTCATTTTCATTAACAATACCTTTGTTTCTCAAAACTTTATCTTTAGCTAATTCAATGGCATCATCTGTTACCTGGCTATTATAAATTACATTAGGGAAAAGGAAATGATTGATATATTCCGCCACCGAATTATTATTAAGAGAATCTCGGCTGAGATAATTGAACAAATAATTATCAATATAAGTATTTGCCGAGTTCCTATCATAATACCTATTTTTATTTGTTACTCTTTCAAACTTACCCTCGCGTATTGATATGCTGTCTTTCTCAATATCGAAAAAGTATAAATTGAGCAGTCCTCTTCTATAAATCCTATCAATAATTCTGTTTGAGACATCAAAAATTCTATTTAGGGTCATTGCAGAACTTGATGAAAAATTATTTTCCCGCTCTCTAATTGATTTAAAGTTATCATAAGCATCAGACGATAAAATAGTTGTGTTCTTGTATTCACTGTCTCCGATGAAAAGGTCTTGATCCAAAATATTTCTGAGAAATTTATTATAGGATTTTATGGAATCTTTTGCGAGTTGAGGAATAGTTTTATCTATTGCAAAAATTTGATGAACATTTTCTTCTGCCGATCTTTTTTCTTTTTCGTATACTTCCGGCTCCTTCAATATCTCAAAAGTAGTGGAGGCAATCAAGTCATTCTGCATCCATATTGTCCCAACAGTTACTTCCGACTCAATTGATTCCCCTTTGGGAAACATAAGGACTACAAGTATTATTGTAAGAAAAATTATTATTGTTCTTATTTTGCTGTCCGATTTGATACTGTTGCTCATATTAATTTTTAATTATACAGTAAACCGTTAATATTGTTCTTGGAACGTAATGATCACGAAAATAACTTAATTAAAATACTATAAGTTCTGCAATTCCTCAATTGCTTCTTCAACGGTATTTTTGATTGGAAGGATTCTGTCAAGCTGTGAAATTTCAATTAAAGTTCTGACATGTTTCGTTGGAGCTGCAATCCTGATAGCACCATTTGTTGATTGTAGAATTCTGAATGCAAGTAGTATTGCACTTAAGCCCGAGCTGTCGCAATAATCTACAGTCGATAAATCGATTATAAGCTTATTTACGTCTTCAGTGTGTAGAATTATAGTAAACTCACCTTTAACCAGACCAGCAATTTGAGCATTAAATCTTCTTTCATTTAACTTAAATACTACGATATCGTTAATTTTCTTTAATTCAAAATTTTTGTTTTCTTCCATAACTATAATTCTATTTTAATAATTTATTAAATATGCTAATAAGCACATCAAATTTATTACTTATTTGAATAAGTTCAAAACATCTTTAAGCAATTTACTAAATTTCCATATGAATTATCTATCTTAGTTTGATCCGGAGGAATCTGAAAATTATAGTAATAATCTGAATTCTTTTTTGTAAATCCGATTTTGAATTTTGATTTTGCTAAATAAGAAACTGCAAATGAAAATAAATTTACCTTCAGATTCAAATCAATCACTACGTCAAATTTGCCTTTGACTAGCTTTTCAGCCAAACCCTTACCCGGCAAATATATTCTGTTAATGTCTTCATTAGTAAAAGAGACGAATTTAAACGAAGATTTATTTTGTACCATATTTATTTTATGCTCGTGCAACAGTAGCGATACACTTTTGTTTCTATCTCTTAAATAATGCAATATTGGTTCAGCCTCGCTAAAAACTACATCGTCAAAAGGTAGTATAACAAGGAATTTTAGCGAGTTCTCAACGAAATTATTAAAAGAATTTTCTTTCCTGGCTTCCTTTTCGGCTCTCCTTCTGAGAATAAATGCTCCTATTTTTTCATAAAAGGATTGTAACATTTTATTTGTTTATCATGTTATTAAATTCGTCTTCATTAATTATTCGAACACCGAGCTGCTCTGCTTTTTTCAATTTTGATCCGGCCTTTTCACCGGCAAAAACATAATCCGTGTTTTTGCTTACACTCGAAACAACTTTTCCACCGAAGGATATAATTTTCTCTTTTGCTTCATCCCTTGTCATATCTAAAAGTGTACCTGTCAATACAAACGACTTACCATCAAAGATATTTTTTGATAGCCTCTTTTCAGCTATTTTAAAGTTAAGACCGGCTTCTTTTAATTTGTCAATTATTTTATTGTTCTCTTCTTTTGAAAAAAACTCAACCACACTTTTGCTAACGCTAGGACCAATTTCATGAATAGATGCAATCTCTTCTTCCTTAGCTTTCATTAGATTATCAATATTTTCAAAATGCTCGGATAGTTTTGAAGCAACTCCGCTACCTACGTATCTAATTCCCAAAGCAAACAATACTTTTGTAAAATCTTTTTCTTTACTCTTTTCAATCCCGCTAAGCAAATTTTTAACACTCTTTTCGCCAAGCTTTTCAAACTCTATTAATTTTTCAAAGTGATTACTTAGTGAATAAATGTCTGCATAGGATTTTAACAAACCTTCCTCAACAAAAAGGTTAATTAATGCTTCGCCCAACCCTTCGATATCCATTGCTCCACGTGATGCAAAGTGCTGTAAACTGGCTTTTACTATTGCAGGACATTCATTGTTAGCGCAATAGTAAATTATCTCATTTTCAGGTTTGATTACTTCGGTGCCGCATACAGGGCATTTACCCGGAAGTTTAGTTTCTTGCGAATCTTTTCCTCTTTTATCAACAATAACTTCAACTACCTTTGGAATTACATCCCCGCCTTTTTCTATTTTTACAGCATCACCTATTCGAATATCTTTCCGCCTTATTTCATCATAGTTGTGCAAAGTAGCCCTGCTTATTGTAGAACCTGCTAAAAATACCGGTTCCAATTCTGCTACCGGAGTCAAGGCGCCCGTTCTGCCTACCTGCCAAGTGATATTCTTAATAATGGTTTGAGATTGCTTTGCCTTAAACTTGAAAGCTGTTGCCCAACGAGGTGATTTAGCAACGTTTCCAAGTTCATTTTGCTGGGCAATTGAATTTACCTTTATTACAACACCGTCAATTTCATACGGCAGTTCGTGCCTTTTATCTTCCCATTCATTGCAGAATGAAATAACTTCTTCAATTGATTTGCAGTGTGTATAATTTATATTTACTTTGAAACCGAGCGTTTTAAGTAGTTCAAGATTTTCTAGTTGTGTGTCAAACTCTGTGTTACTGCTAATCAAGTAATAGATATAAATATCAAGAGGGCGTTTAGCAACTATTTTCGGGTCCTGCATTTTCAAAGTTCCGGCAGATGAATTTCTCGGATTTGCAAATGCTTTTTCACCTAAAGTTATTCTTTCTTCATTCAATTTTTCAAAAGCAGCAACTTCCATAAAAACTTCACCGCGTACTTCGAATTCTGAAAGATCATATTTGCTTTCCGAATTAATATCTACTTTTAGCGGAATTGACCTTATTGTTTTGGCATTTACAGTGATCTCTTCACCTGTTGTCCCATCTCCTCTAGTAGCTGCCAAACTTAATTTCCCGTTCACATATTTTAACGAGATTGAAACGCCGTCAATTTTCAATTCAGCTACATATTCAATTTTAGAATCAGTTCCCAAAATATTTTTTAGCCGTTTTTCAAAATCAAATAGTTCAGATTCGTTATAAGTATTGGACAAACTCAACATCGGTCTTGAGTGTTGAACTGGCTTAAATTCTTTTGTGAGGTCAGAACCTACGCGCTGGGTGGGTGAATCATCAGTAATTAATTCCGGGCTTTCTTCTTCTAGTTTTACAAGGCTGTTGTATAGCTGATCATATTCGTAGTCACTTATTTTAGGGTCATTCAGAACATAGTAAAAATAATCATGCTCTGTTATTTTTTTTCTTAGCTCTTCTATTTTTTCAATAATATCATTCTTCATTTGATTTGATAGGCTGTGGTGTTATTTGTTTTAAACCGTTTTTATCCACTACAACATTTCTAACCCTGCCTATTCTTCCCTGGTAGTTTAGATTATTCCCGTTCAAGAATAAATCAACACCACCTGCATTACCCAGCAAAATATTAAAACCATCTAAGCCTTTAAGTTCTTTCCTACGATTGGGGTACAAAATGAATTCTTCATTTTTTGAATTATCTATTAATACTCTAACCCACGTAGTGTCTTTTGCCGAAATTAACAAACTAAGACTATCAACAGTCACTAACTCAGGTTCATCATTTTTAACTTCAAACCTGTCCTTGTTTTCCTCAATAGCTTCTTCGATAGATTTTTCAGTTATAAAAACCGGTTCATCTTTTTCAATAAATATAAAATATACAGCTAGCGCAATAATTACAAACACAGCTACAGATATACTGATAATGCCTTTTTTACTTAATTTTGAACCCGAATCACTTTTATGACTTGCAATGCCATCCTCTGAATCAAATTCTTTTTTTACTTCCTTTTGTTTCTCCTTGTCACCTTCTTGAATTTCATTTAGCTCTTTAATCTCGCCGGATTTTGCCAAATAATAGTTCTTCATAACTGTATTAGGCTCTAATCCGATGGAAGAAGCAAATTCTTTTATGAATGCCCGAATGTAAACTTCAGGAAGAATTGCAAAATTACCTTCTTCGATTGCAGTAAGAATCTTCAGATCAATCCTTGTTTTACTATGAATTTCAGTTAAACTAATGCTTTGTTTTTCGCGGGCTGCTTTTAATTCATTTGCGAATTTTTTTAGAGCTTCTGATGACATGGAAATCTATTTTAGTTTATTCTTTAATAATTTTTGCTGCGAATGATCCATCTATCATGTGAATATTTGGCAATGATTGCACACACTTATTATCATCCAATAAATTATCGTTAAATATACCTTCAGCAGATAATAATTGAAAATCCAAATTATCATTCAAAAATCTTTTTACTACTTCACCGTTTTCATCTGGTTCAATCGTGCATGTGCTATAGACAATTATCCCGCCTTTTTTTACAAGCGTAGATGCTTTAGTCAAAAGCTGATATTGTAAGTCTCCTAATTTTTTTAGCTCGCCCAAATCCCTTTTCCACTTTATATCAGGTTTTTTAGTTAAAGTGCCCAAACCTGAACAGGGGGCATCAACGAGAATTCTATCAAATAATCCACCTTCTGGTTCGTATTCAAGTGCGTCAACTTCAACCATACTTACATTGGTTACACCAAGTCTGTTCAAATTTTTCTTTAATATTTTTAATCGGCTTTCATATTTATCAAACGCTACTATTTCGCCTTCATTATTCATTAAATCTGCAAGCATTCCCGTTTTGCCGCCTGGAGCTGCACAAAGATCCAATACTTTCATACCAGGTTGAACATCCAACAACTTACAGGAAAGCCCTGTACTTTCATCCTGAATACTGAAATATCCTTTAGCAAAATATTCCCAGTCCTGAATATTTGTTAAGTTATTCAACCTTATAAATTCATCAAGAAATTTTGATTTAGTAAACTTGAGATTCACTTTTTTTAATAATTCTGAAAATTCTTCTTTGTTTGTTTTTAAGTTATTTACACGAAGTGACAAAACCGGTTTTTGATTATTCGCGATTAAAAGGTCTTCTGTGAATTCTTCCCCAAATCTTTTTGCCCATCTTTTTACAAGCCACGAAGGATGAGAATAATAAGCACTCAAAAAACTAATATTGTCTTCTTCTTTATTGGGATATCTTATACCGTCTTTGCTTCTTATTATGCTTCTTAAAACAGCGTTTGTAAGGTTGGCTGATTTTTCACCCTGAAGTTTCTTAACAAACTCAACTGCTTCATTTACGGCTGCAAATTCCGGAACTTTATCAAGAAAAAGAATTTGATATAATGCTACTCTCATTGCATTTTTCACATTAGGAATACACTTTGAAAATTGTCCTTTATAAAATCCGGTAAGAATCCAATCTATTCTTCCAAGCCATCTAATAACACCATGAACTATTTCAAATAATAACGATTTGTCAGTCCGGTCGAGGTTTGAATTCCTAAGTTCAATTTCTAGCATTTTATCTAAATATGCATCGGTTCTGTCTATTCTATTCAATAATTTAACTGCAATACCTCTAACACCTTTGTACAAATTTAGTCCTGAATATTCTTTAATTTCAGCCATATTTACCTAATAAAAAATGAAAACAAACGAACGTTAAAGATAAAAAAAAACTTCTATTTATATTAATTTATATTTTGGAGAGGATGGTCAAACTAAGCAGTTTAAAATAAAAAAAGTCCGGTGCGGCCGGACCTTGAAGCTTAAACTTATTTTTAATTCTTGGATTTAATACCGTATTTTTTATTAAATCTTTCAACTCTACCGGCTGAATCTACAATTTTTTGTTTTCCTGTGAAGAACGGGTGAGATTGACTTGAAATTTCTAATTTAACCAAAGGATATTCTTTACCATCTTCCCAAACAACTGTATCTTTAGTATCTACAGAAGACTTTGTAAGAAACGAAAAATCAACCGAAACATCTTGAAACACAACAGGTCTATATTTAGGGTGAATTCCCTTTTTCATTTTAACATATTCCTCAAAAATTTAGAAAAGTATTATAGCAAAATTATTTTAAATTAACAAAATTATTTTACTTCACTGATGGTTCCTTTGCTAAATTTTTCAACGAGTCCATTCGTGCTTTTTCTTTCATTAAAGTATCGTTATCACTTTGAATTCTGGTATAAAATCCATTGAACTCAAAATACTCTACGTTTCCCCTATTGTTACCAGCAGTGCCAACCGTTCTAAGCGCATTCGGATTAGCATTATTTAAAGCATTATCTAAATCTACGGACGAATTTTCGCTAAAAGGATAATTCACTTTTTCTTGCACAACAACATCGTTAGGCTGAACAACAACAACATAATTTTCATTATTTGATGCCGTATTTTCTTCTCCAGCAGAGGTTTTTGACAATAATTTCTTAGACTGAAATTCTTCGGTATTGCCTGAATTAGCTTCACCAATTATTTCAGTCTTAGGTAAAGGGTCCTCAAGTAGAGGGTTACCCAAATCTTCATTGTCATTACTGAAAACAAAAAATAATACTACTGCAGACATCACGAGTGCAGTTACAGGTGCGTAAATCCAGGACCAACCTATTTTTTCTTCAGCGTCGTTGATATCAAACTGTTTGTTTTCAATCCTGGTGAGAAGTTTGAACTCAAAATCATCAGGTGCTTTTACCTGTGGTAATTCCGCAAGTGTTTTACGGAGTTCTTCAAAACCTTCTTCTTTATTAAAATTGTAAGTGTGTTTTCCCATAAGCATACCTTAATTGTAAATATCTTTTAATAATTTTTGAAGCTGGGTCCTCCCCCTATTTATTCTTGATTTTACAGTACCTATTGAAAGCCCGGTAATATCAGAAATTTCTTCATAGGATAATCCTTCAATGTCTCTCAAAATAACTACTTCCCTATAAACCGGCTTAACTTTAAGCAAAGCTTTCTGGACAAACTCTCCTTTAATAGAATTGTCTGCCGATCTATCGGGGGCTACAAATTTTTTATCTTCAATCTGTAACGTTTTTTCGTCGTCATCCTGCCGATTTATCGAATAAATTGTACGCCTTCTTTTGCGCTTCAATTCATTTTTAGCAAGATTTCCTGCGATAGTGTAAATCCATGTAGAGAACTTAGCAAAGGACTTATATGAGTCCTTATTCAAATAAAACTTGATCATAGTATCTTGCACAATATCAATACTTGAATCTTTGTCGCCAACAAATCTAAAAACAAAATTTGCAAGAGGATCTTTATACCGCTTAACCAGTAATTCATAAGCTTCAAGAGTATTGTTGTCTTGAAGCTCTTTGATCAATTGTTCGTCAGTAAGGTCACTTAGCTTCTTAATCAATGGGATTTATACTTGTTTAGTTTTGAAAAAGTTTCAAAAAGAATTAATAATGAAATCAAAATAAAAACATTTTTTCATTTATTGAAGCATTTCGCTAATTAAAATAGTGAGTATAGTGTATTTATCCGCGTTACTTGTTTTGATTGATAAATCTGCATTCAACAGAGCGCGTGAAGCATTCAGCAATCTATCTTTTGTTAAAAGGAAGCGGGCTTTTTTGCAGTTCAAATAGTAATAATAGGACACCCCCGCTGATTTTGCTCCCTCGTTGTCGGATACTTTTCTTTTAGTTAAATCGAAAATATGAGAAATTGTTGTGATATACTTTGTTAACATCGACAAAATAAAAACGGGTTCTATACCGTTAGAAAGTAGGTTAAATGCAATATCAAGTGCTCCAGGTTTATTACCTTTTCCTAATTCGTCCAACAGTTGAAATATGTTATTTTCTTTTGTAGCTGAAGTCAGTTTATTAATAACTTCATCTGTTATGCTTTCACCTTCATTGAGGAAATTTGAAAACTTAGCTACCTGGCTTTCGAGCAATGCCTTATCCTCGCCTACAATATCAACAATCGTTTTGGAATGTTCATAGCTTAACTTTAATCCTTCTTTTTCGGCAATTCGAATAAACCAATGAATCCACTCTTCGCCTCTCAGTTCTTTTGCTTGGAACAAATAATTATTTTTCAATAATGATTTGAACGGCTCTCTCGAAAAGTCATTTATTTTGGAATAATTTGACATAACTAAAATTGTGTGTTCGGCTGGATTGTTGACGTAGCTTTCAAAAGCTTTTTTATCGGAAATATTTTCAAAGTTTTTCAGTACAAGCAACTTTTTCTCTCCGCCAAAAGGAAAAGCTGATGCGATATCAATTATCGAGTTGATCGACTGTTTCTTTTCTGCAGAAATTATTTCTCTATCAAAGTCGGATGTTATTAAATGCTCAACTGACTTTTCAATTAACTTTACAGCTTTGCCAATTGAATAATAATCTTCACCACACAAGAAATAGATTGGCAAAAATTTATCCTCTTTCAAATATTTTGCGATGTCATAAATTGATGGAACCTGTGGTCTGCTTTTACTCATTATTACTTTTCTTTGTTTCAAATTTTATAGCGGAAATAAGGAAGAAAACAAATCCTCCCCAAATTAATCCACCAATAACTGAAAAAGTTAAAATTGTTACTAGTTCCATTGATTACTCAATGTTTTTCTTACTATATATTTATTAAATATAATAAAAGTGCCTAAAACCAATCCCCACTGGAAAATGCAAGTTCCTGCATTTTCGGCATGAAAAGGGTTCCACCAGTCCGGATCCCAGGAAACCGAAGAGATGAGCCACCAGCCCAATAAAAACATGGCTTGAACAGGAATCATGTATTTGATAATCACATTGTACCATTTGCCGATTTTAATATCAGATCCAGAACCGTTTATTATTTCCGTTCTAAATCTTTCTGTTCCAAATTTGATAACTGAAAACGAAATGAAAGCTCCACTCACAATCAGACCTACTCCCCAGACCCAATCCTGATTGGCAAATATTTTCATATCGAGTGCCGAAGGTAATCCGAATAAAAATCCACAGGCAGCCACTATTAAAATTGCTTTTTTACGAATAATCCCAAAATCAATGACTGTTCGTGTTGTTAATTCCATCATAGAAATCAAAGAAGAGAATGCCGCGAAAGCTAAAGCCAGGAAGAATATCGTAGCAAAAAAAATATTTACTGTTTCGTAAGACGAAATTTTTGAAAATAGTAACGGCAGATAAATAAAAGTTAATCCGGTATTTGCCGGACCGGATTGAGTAATTTGATTCATGGCATCAACAGAGCTTAACGAAAACACAGTTGAAAAAATTGTTATACCAGCAATTAAGGAAATTGAATTGTTGCCGAATCCGATTAAGGCCGCATTGATTGTGATATCTTCCCTTTTGCGCATATAAATTGCGTAAGTTAAAATTAATCCCCAACCTGCTCCTGTATCCCAAGCGTTTTGTGTTAGAGCATTAAGCCAAACTTTATAATCCATTAAAAAATTAATATCCGGGGTGAAGAAATATTTTATGCCCTCAATTGCTCCAGGTAAAGTTACTGCCCTAAAAAGGAGTAAAAATAAAATTACAACAAGCGAAGAAACCAAAAATTTATTAGCTTTTTCAATCCCTTTTACCACACCTCTATAAATTATAAATGTGCCGATTGCCATTGCAAGGAAATGATAAATCACGGGTTGAAAACTTCCGGAAAACTCATTCCAATAAACGAGATGATCTGCAGCGTTGAATAAATCTCCACTAATGGCTGAAACAAAATACCTGATGCACCAGCCAGTAACCACAGAGTAGTAAAACATAATTGCAGTTGAAACAAAAGCAATAAATGCGCCCATCCAGCCAAACTTATTTCCGGCAGTTTTAGTTATTGCACCAATTGGCCCGTAACGGGATGATTTACCAATTGCAAACTCGGCAATAATTAGAGGTACAGACCAAATTAAAAGAAAAATTGCCCAGGGAATTAAAAAGGAACCGCCGCCGTTTTGAGCAACTATTCTTGAGAACCGCCAGATATTTCCGGTTCCAATTGCAATTCCCAAGGTGGAGATTATCAATCCCCACCTGGATGTGAAAAATTCAGATTGCTTCATTAGGAGCAGTTACTTAGTTCTTTTAGCAACTGTAACATTTTCCATAACTACGTCTTCTACTGGCTTGTCAAAAGGTTTAGTGGTAGGTACTTTACCGATTGTCTCCAATACATCTATCCCATTAATTACTTTTCCAAAAACAGAATGCTTACCATCCAACCAAGGTGTTGCAGCTAAAGTGATAAAGAACTGGCTGCCATTTGTATTTGGTCCCGCATTTGCCATTGATAAAACACCAGGCGTATTGTGTCTTAAATTTTGGTTGAATTCATCTTCAAATGTTGCACCATAAATACTTTCTCCCCCTCTACCTGTTCCAGTCGGGTCACCGCCTTGAATCATAAATTTATCAATTACTCTATGGAAGATTACTCCGTTGTAATAATCCTTATCAATCAATCCACAGAAATTTTTCACTGTTTTTGGTGCCTCTTTGGGAAATAATTGTAACTCCATTGTACCTTTGTTTGTTTGAATTGTTGCAACCAACATTTCGTTTTCGCCGATATTTAATAGTTCGTCCAATGCATCCTCTGTTTTGTTTGTTTCAACTGTTTCCGATTTTGTTTCTTCTTCTTTTTTATCGCCGCATGCAAAAAAAGCAAAAGCGAGAGAAAAAATTAGAACGTATTTAAGCATTGTAACTCCTGCTATTTAAAATAATTTTAATTGGAAAGTCATTCAAAGATAGCAATTATTTATAAAATAATTATTTTTTTTCAGATATAGATGTTATTTTAATTCCGAAAAAAATTCAATTCAAAAAAAAATCAATTTTGAAGAAAAAGAACAAATCTAAAAAATCCGCGAAGGAAAAAATAAAGAAACAAGAGAGCACAATAAACAAAATTGTTTTACGAAATCTGCTATCGTTTGCCGTGTTTGCTTTTGTAATCTTTTTGTTGTATTCCAATATTCCCGGTTATAATTGGCTTTGGAACGGGTTGATTAAAGGAAATTTAGAAACAATCAGAACTTACCCGAATTTAACAAGAGACATAAAATTTGAGTACAAAGAAAAACCGGATGCCGGGTTTATAAATTTTATAAAAAACAATACAAGTGATTCAGCTTCAATTGTTTTTCCACCGAGGGATTTGTTAGTAAATAATAAACGAAAATTCAAAAGGCTGCACAATAAGGCATGGATAACTTATACGCTTTACCCGAGAGAGATTCATTATTTTAACGAGTTATCCGACACTTCCAATCTTAAAAGATTTGATTTTATAGCAGTTTTTGAATATTGGGGATATGATAAAGTTATATACCCGGCAGATAGAACAAATGAGTACTATTTATTACCCACAAAAGTTGAATAACAAATGTTTACTTTGAGCTTAATAATTTTCTTCTTCTTAGGACTATCGGTTGTTAATCTTATCTCAAAAGATTTTTCAATAGGTGAGAAGTTTGGGTACTCGCTGCTTATAGGAATTCCGCTAAATACATACTTCATTTTTGTTTTGAGTTTTATAGGCTTGAATGTTTCAGCAACAGCATTAATAGTTATCTCTTTAATTTTAATAATCATTCTGAATATCAAAACCGTTAAATCAATTACCGATTTCATGAGTAGTTACGAAAAATTTAACCTTTCGAAAGTAAACTTCAAAAACTACAATCTAGTTTGGCTGGGATTAATTCTTATCTCCGCTTATATCGCCTACGGGATTAGTGCTAAGAATTTATACTGGCCTACATTTGCTTTTGACAGTGTAGCTGGTTATGATCTAATGGGAAAAGTAATTGCCGCAGAAGGAGGCATAAATAACAGCCTTTTCGATGAGACAGGCATGGCTATTACAGGATCGGCTCACAGAATAATTTACCCTCCAATGGTTGCCGGAAGTTTTGCGATTGCTTACATGAACGGGCTTGAACTACCTAAAATAATGATTACTCTATTTTTCATTTTCTTTTTGATTTCACTCTACTTTCTGTCAAGAAAATATAACACAAAAACCGGCGCTGCAATTATTGTTTTTTTTACCATCATCACTCCGGAGATGACATCACATGCAGCCCTTTCACTAATCAATTTGCCGCAGGCAGTTTTCGTTGGATTAGGCTACATCGCATTATGGGTCTGGATATCAAATAATGATAAAAAATATTTGATTCTCTCCGCAGTATTTCTTGCAATCAATGTATGGACGAGATCGGATGGAATAGTGTTTAATTTTGTTGCGGGACTAGTCGTGCTCTATTTTAGCTTGAAGCAAAAGACTTACAAAGAATTAATTTTCTTTGGGGTTTTGGTTTTACTGCCTTTTGTTTCCTGGTATACTTTTATGACCGTTTTTAGTATCAAAGCGGCAGTTCCAAAACAGCAACTGCTTGTTACTCATTTGTTTTGGGATAGTCAAAAGCTTAGTGATTTGTGGGGTAACGTAAAATACGTTTTGTCAAGCATGAATTATTACGGTGCAATTCTTTACATCTTCTTTGGTGTAGTCGCAATCAATATTTATAATATCTATAAAAAGCAGCAACTACCTCTTTTGTTTCTTATCATTTTTTCATGGCTTACATTCACTTTTCTCTATTACCAAATCGATTATTCATGGGATTCAATGGGAAATGTAATAAACTATTCATACAAGCGAGCATTTTTCTGCTTTGTGCCTATGTTAGCTTTTTATATTGCTTCAAACAAAATCTCGTTGAATTTATTGAGTAAATTTGAAAACTATATAACCGGTAAAAGCTAAAATCACTTAAATGAAACTATCAATAGTAATTCCCGTATATAACGAAGAAAAATCGATTCAGAATTTACTGCAAAAGATTTGCGACTTAAAACTGGTGAATAATTTTGAAAAAGAGATTTTAGTAATTAATGACTGTTCTTCTGATTCAACAGAGGAAAAAATTTTTGAGTTCATGAGAAGTGATGATGAAACATTAATAAGATATTTTAAGCATGATGCCAATAAAGGAAAAGGTGGCGGTGTAAAAACCGGGATTGAGAATGCAAGTGGTGATTTAATTATTATCCAGGATGCTGACTTGGAGTATGACCCGAATGATATAAATCCAATTATCGAAAAATTTAAAGATGATTCTGTTAATGTTGTTTACGGCTCAAGAATGACAAAGGAGAGACAGCTTAACAGAAGTAAGCTCTTTAAAGGGAAACACCCCGACGCTTATTTATTGGCTTACATCGGTAACGAAATTATTACGGGATTAATAAATTTACTGCACCGAAAAAAATACACTGACATTTTCACCTGCTACAAATGTTTTAGGGCTGATTTTATAAAACCAATTCAAATTGATAATGACGATTTTGATTGGGAACCGGAGTTAACGGTAAAATTTTCCCAAGCTAATATTACAATCCACGAAGTGCCAATTTCATATCATCCACGGAGAACTAAGGAAGGGAAAAAGATTAATGCCAAAGACGGCATAAAAGCTATCCTCTGTATCTTAAAATACACTTTTCTAAAATCAATCCATTCAGGTATTAAGAAGTAATTACGCCGAACTGTAAAAGGCCTATTATTATTAACCCTATAGCGATCCTATAAAAAACAAAAACTAATGTTGAATGCCTCTTTAAAAATCTTAACAGAAATTCAATGGTTAGATACCCGCTTATAGCTGCAGTTATGGTAGCAATTATTAATTTTAGTATTCCATCTGTATCAATATATTTCAGAGCTTCGAACAATTCCAAAAGTCCACTACCTGCAATAGCAGGAACACTTAGCAAAAAAGAAAATCTTGCCGCAGTTTCTCTTTTCAGTCCTAAAAATAAACCAGCTGTAATAGTGGTTCCCGATCTTGACGATCCAGGTATTAGCGCAAATGATTGAGCAATACCTATCAGCAATGAATCAAGCCAAGTGAGTTCTTTTAGATCTTTTTTAAATTTGCCAATCATTTCAGCTATTGATAAAATAATTCCTAAGCCAATTAAACTTGACGCGATTAAATACAAATTTTTTGTAAGGGCGCCTTCAATAATATCCTTGAAACCCAAGCCGATTATTACAACCGGGATGGTTCCTAAAATTATAAACCAACCCAGTTTTGAATTCTGACTTTGGCTTTTAAATCCTTTTCTTTCAAAAAGGTTATCTCTGAAAAAATCTGTAATTATATTTATCAAATCTTTGTAAAAGTATATTAATATAGCTACTAAAGTTCCTATCTGAACTATTGCAATAAACGCAGTCCATCTTTCAGGGTTTTCTTCAGAAATTAATCCTAATAATTTTCCAATGACTGTTAAATGACCGGTGCTGCTTATAGGGAGGAATTCTGTTAGTCCTTGTATAATTCCTAAGAGGACAGCTTCAATATAGCTCATAAATTTTCCTAAAATATATAGGTGACACCAAGCTTTAAACCAACTGAAAACGAATCAGTGCTTACATTTTCCCGCAATGAGTTGTTAACAATTTTATTTCCGTTGTTTTCCGGTTCACCAGGAATATCAAACCGTGCTTCAACACCAATGTTTGCATAAAAATTTCCGCCCAGCAAAGTGTTGCCTTGTGCTTTTGCAACAACACCAACCCCGGTCGAAGAATAATCAGTTTCTGATGGAGATAATTCTTCCGTTACATTTGAAATTCTTGGACCTGCTCCTGCTCCAAATTTTAGATTGTATCCTATCCCCTTTATAACATAGTAACCAATTAAAGAAGGCTTATGATTACGCATTGTAAAATCATACACCCCAATGCCAAAAGCAGAGTTTGTGTAGGACCACAGAGCAAAATCATATTCGAGACCCAATTGATAATTCTCAGATATGTCGAAAGCTGCTTCAATATAAAAATCTATTTGAGAATTAAAAGTTGATAACCGATCTCCTCCCACTGCAAAGTTACCGTTTATATAATCAGTTATTGTTGAGTTATTAAAATAACTGATTCCCATTCCGCCGGTAATTTCCTGTGCGTTAGAAACAAAAATAGACATTAAAGAAAGTAAAATTATTTTTCTCATTTTTCTTCCATATTAAACTTGAATACGCTGATAATATTTTCCTTTTCTCCGCCGCTTAAAGCTTGCTTTTTGTTTATATAATAAATCGAGAGGACTGTAAACAGTATAAAAATTATATACGTCAGCAAATGAGTTAAAATTGCATAGGCCGAACTGATGTCATTATCGAAATTGAAGATTGTGGTTAAAACAAATATCGAAATGAAGTGGTAAGAACCTGTTCCACCCGGTGTTGGAATCACTACACCAAATGCACCTATGGTCATAAATATCCAGGCCATTCCAAAAGTAACTTCCTGCAAGTTTTCCATCTTCATCATAAAAAAACCGGCGTAAGAGTTAAGTCCGTATATCAGCATAATGATCGCGGATAAAAAAACTATAATAAAAAAATCTTTTTTGTTCTTAACTGTGTTGAATCCATCAATAAGCATATGGAATACATAAGCGAGTTTTTCAGCACCTTTTTTTGAAATCTTGCCAACATATTTAAGTATCATATTGTAAAAGCGATCTTTTAAGACAACGATTAAGTATATAAATAGAATCATCACGAATATAACTGCAAAACCTATGTAAAGGCTTGGTTTAAGCCAGGATATTTCTTCATAAAGGTTTCCAGAATATATTAACCCGCTTATAATCACTGAAAATGCAAGCGCAATAATGTCGATTATTCTCTCAACAATAACGGTACCGACCAACGATGAACGGGAGATCTTCTCCCATCTACCTAGAAATAAAGCTTTGTATAATTCCCCCATTCTAGGGATAACACAATTTATCCCATAACCAACCATGGTTGCACCGAACAAATTAATAACCGATGTATCAGGTTTGACCGATTTTATTAATACTTTCCAACGGTATGCTCTAACTAAAGGAGCAAATAGGAATATCCCAATAAATATTATTGTCCACTTCACAGAAGCTTGAGTAACAAGGTAAAGAGCTTCGTTTAAATCAACATCCTTAAAAGCCAGATAAAGAAATACAGCCGTCAATAAAACCGAAATTACATATCCCACAATTTTTTTGGAAAAAACTCTTTTTTTATCTGAAGTCAATTACTTTACTATCTCCCGGAATTTTAAACTCGAAAAAGTCATCTGATAAATTTGTGTTTAGTTTGTAATTGCTAAATTCAAAAATGATTTCGGTTCGGCTGATATCAACAATTCTTATTCTGCTTAACAATTTATCTTTGTTCAAAGTAATAATTGCTCTACCAAAATTTAGTTCATTAGATCGAGGAATAAATATAATATTTTTAGGATCTTCTTCATCAATCGATACTTCACATAAAGAAGGGTAATCGAAAATAATATTCTCTAAAAAGAACATATCAGTGTCATCAGATAGATTATTTACTACAGTTCTTTTTTGCTTTTCATCATAATTCCAGATTGTATTTCCATTAGAAATAATTTTAATGCCATTGAGATCGATTAAAAATTTATTACCGCTCTTATAATAGAATGTTCCGCTTAGTGATCGGGATATGTTAAACCTGGGATTTTCCGATATCTGGTTAAAATCCGCTTGAAAATCTTTTAACGACCTAAATCTATCCTGAAGTTGATTGATTTGTTCATCTGCAGTTTGAGGGAATAAATTTCCGATCAATATGAAAACAAGAACTATAGATTTCCGCATTAAAGAGTCCTTAATATTGTTTCGAGCTGTTCTTCATTCTCAACTATTACTTCTCTTGCTTTACTTCCTTCAGATGGGCCAACAACTCCTGCTTCTTCAAGTTGGTCAACAATTCTTGCAGCTCTTGAATACCCAAGCTTAAGCCTTCTCTGCAGAAGTGAAACAGAACCTTGCTGATGCCGTACGATTACTCTTGCAGCGTCTTCAAACATCGGGTCTAAATCTGCTAAAAAGTTACTCTGGGCACTTTGCTTTTTCTCAAACATTGAAGGTAATAAAAACCTTTTAGCATAGCCTTTCTGAGTATATATGTAATTTGTTAATCTTTCTACTTCATCAGTAGAAATAAATGCATTTTGAATCCTAATCGGCTTTGGCGATCCACCTGGCAAAAAAAGCATATCTCCACTTCCAAGCAATTGTTCTGCTCCCTTCATATCAAGTATAGTTCTTGAATCGATTTTTGTTGCAGTTTGATAAGCAACACGTGCACCGAAATTTGCTTTAATAGTTCCGGTGATAACGTTGACCGATGGCCTTTGTGTAGCTACTATTAAATGAATTCCAACTGCACGAGCTAATTGTGCAATCCTTGCAATCGGTTCTTCAACTTCCTTCCCGCTTGTCATCATTAAATCTGCAAGTTCATCAATAATAACTATGATATACGGCATCTTGAAATGCTGCATTTTCTCAGTATCTTTAGGTTTGCTTTTCGGGTTTTCGATTTTCTTATTGTAATCAACAATATTACGAACCCCCACCTTTGCAAGCTTGTCATATCGCTTTTCCATTTCATATTCAACAGCTTTTAAAACTAACAACGCATTCTGGGGATTAGTAATAATTTCTTCTTCAAGGTCTGGAGATACAGCAAGAAAATGTTTATTTAACGACCTGTAAAACGATAACTCAATTTTTTTTGGATCTATAATTACAAATTTTATTTCAGAAGGATGTTTAGCATAAATCAAACTTGTAATCATCATATTTATGCCAACACTTTTGCCCGCACCTGTTGATCCTGCAATCAAAAGATGAGGCATTTTTGCAAGATCAGTAACATAAGTTTCACCAGATATAGTTTTACCAAGTGCCAAAGGCAACTCATCTTTGGTTGTTCTCAGCTTTTTAATAACGCTTTTTGCAGTTACAATTTCGGCCTCTGCATTTGGTATTTCAACACCTATAGCACTTTTGCCAGGTATTGGTGCAATTATTCTTATCCCTCTCGCAGCCAGTGCCAAAGCTATGTCGTTTTCAAGGCTTACTATCCGGCTTATTTTAACACCGGGAGCAGGGACCAACTCATACAAAGTAATGACTGGGCCAGGGGTAACTGAAATTTTATCTATGTGAATATCGAAAAGCGCTAATTTTTCTTTCAACAGCTCTGCATTTCTTTGCAGTTCTTCTTCGGTGACTGAAACTTTGAGGTCCTTGAAATCCTCTAGTAATTCTAATTGCGGCGAAGAATACTCTATTTTTTCTTCCCACTGTTCAGGAGAATCTTTTTCTTCAGCTTCATCAATTTCAGGTAATTTTGTGACATCAACTTTGTCCTCACTTTCTTCGTTTTTTAGTTCTTCTTCCTGTTCAATAACATCAATTGGTTCATCTTTGTTAATTATTCTAATCTTTGTTTCATTTATTGGCTCTTCGTTTAGTATTTCAGTGATATCTTCTTCAGGTGGTTTTTCAACTTTATCTGCTTCAACCTCTTCCTTTTCCGGTTCGTCTTTTATTTCAAATTTCTCCGGCTCTGTTTCTTCAACATCGATTGACTGGCTTTCTTTTTTTCTTTTGCTAAAAACTTCTTTCAGCGTTAATTCGATAAATTCGGATATCTTACCGAATTTAATATCAAATGTTATAAAAGTGATAACAAATTGAATTGCTAGCAATAAAATAATACTGCCCACACCTCCTAAAAAAAGGGATAAACCGGAACCAAAAAACAATCCTATCTTTCCACTTATCTCCAGATGATTCTCGAGCAATTTATATTCTGAAATTAATACCCCAAAAAAAGAAGAAATTACTAATGCAGTAGAGATAACAAAGTTTGAAAGAAATATAGGGATTTTAAAGCTATCTTTTTTTATTACAAAGTAACCCCAAATAAAGATGAGTACCGGGAAGACTATTGAAAAATAACCTAGTGTCGAGTTAATGAAAAAGTTGGAAGTATAAGCACCGAAAATTCCCAACCAGTTTCTCGTGCTTTCCGCTCTTTTTAGAAATTCAGGTTCGTTCGAAAATATTTTCTGTAAATCGCTAAAACCAATTGTAAGATTTGCCAAATCAAATTTGGAATAAGAAACTATACTCAAGAAAATTAGAACACCCAGTACACAAAGAAATAATCCTAGTATCTTAATTTTTTTATCAATAGGAATTATGGGCGTACTTTCGTTCTTTTTTACAGTTCTCTTTTTTCTTTGTTTAGCCATTTTGAAATATAAATTAAGAAAATAATTTATTTAAGAAGATTTATCAATCTTTATCACGCCTGAAATAAAAGAAGGAACAACACTTGTTGTGTTCAACTTTGAGCAGAAAGTAATATCTTTTTCATAAGCATTGCTGATTAATTTTTTGCCATGTTCACTTTCAGTCAACATTTTGTGTAGATCTTCACTGTAAGTATCACTTAAAACTTTGCTTGCCTTACCCGCATCACTAATTTCTATAGTATTATTCAGTTTAAGAATTTCATCAATTAATTTTCCGGAGCAAACGGTGTCTTCAAGGCAAAACATTCCTTCGGAACCAGCGCATAAGATAGTAATATCTTCACTAAGATTTGATAATTTTTCAGCAACTGCCTTAATATTACCAAAAGAACAAATAAAAAGATTTTTAGAAAATTTTGCTTTTACAATTGCCTTGGACCCATTAGTTGTAAAAAAGACAATTGGCTTCTTATCAACATTCTTTTTAGAATATTCAGAGGGTGAATTACCAAGATCAAATCCCTCAATTTTATTCGTGTTTCTCTCTCCGCCTAAAAGCACTTTGCTTCCAGAGGCTTTCATTGCATTCTCAATAGAAGCAATGGGGGTAATCTCCTTGGCTCCGTTCTTAATAGCTGTCACAATTACCGAAGTAGCACGGAGAACATCAATAACTACCGTGACCTTACCGGTAAAATATAGTTCCTCCACATTTAGCGGAGAAAGCAAAACATGAATTTTCATATTACTTTTTTACAAATGGTAATTGAATTACTTTTGCCGGTATTTTTTTGTTTCTAATAACCCAATTGACTGTATTGTCTATTTCAGTATATTCTGCTTTAACATAACCCAATGCAATAGGCTTATCAAGAACCGGGCTCAAAGTACCGCTTGTTATATTTCCTACTATTTCGCCGTTTACTGCGATTTCATACCCCTGCCTCGGAAAAGCTTTTTCATCAGCTACCATCGCAACTAATTTTCTGCTCGGACCCTTTTCTTTTACTTTCTTAATTTCATCAATGCCAATGAAATTTTCTTTTTTCAGTTTTGTAATCCAACCTAATCCAGCTTCAATAGTATTTGTAGTTTTATCAATATCATTGCCGTATAAGCAATAGCCCATTTCAAGCCTTAGGGTATCTCTTGCACCAAGTCCAACCGGCTGAATATCAAATTCTTTTCCGGCTTCAAATATAGCATCCCATATTTTTTCTGCAATTGTTTCGTCGCCTTTGAAATAAATTTCATAACCCAATTCGCCTGTATATCCCGTTCTTGAAATAATCATCTCTACGCCTGCAATTTCAGCATTGATGAAATGATAATATTCCATGTCAATTTCTTTATCGGTAATTTTCGAAATAACTTTCAGTGAATCCGGTCCTTGCACAGCAAGTAATGAATAGTCATCACTTTCATCTGTCAGCTCAATGCCAAAATTATTATTATCATTCATCCACTGGAAATCTTTGTCTTTATTTGATGCATTCACGACCAGCATAAATTCATCTTCAGCAATCCTGTAAACAAGCAAATCATCAACAATACCTCCGTCATTATAACACATAGCAGAATATTGCACTCTGCCGGGAAATAACTTTGAAGCATTATTTGTAGTAATATACTGCACAAACTCCAATGCCTTTTCACCTTTTACTTTTATCTCTCCCATGTGGGAAACATCAAACACACCTACTGATTCTCTAACTTTCTTATGTTCAGCAATTATAGAGGAATACATTACCGGCATTTTGTACCCTGCGAAATCTACTATCTTTGCACCTAGCTTTTCGTGAACATTATAGAGCTTAGTTTTCTTCATCATCCAACCTTTTGATTTAGTTTCTCCCAGTCACTTAGAAATTTAGCCAACCCGTTTTCAGTTAGCGGATGTTTAAATAATTTTTGAATAACAGCAAATGGAATAGTAGCAACATCAGCACCCATCTTTGCTGCTTCAACCAAGTGAAGCGGGTGACGGATACTTGCAACCAATACTTCTGTTTCATAACCGTAGTTATCATAAATTTGAACTATCTCTTCAATCAAATACATGCCGTCGTGACTGAT
>CAJHYN010000117.1_pt1 | contig 34331 bp, 34 predicted proteins | sample 9198641 | NCBI WGS metagenome assembly CAJHYN01 (sample SAMEA7708370, study PRJEB35096) | sediment metagenome | biome: marine neritic benthic zone biome [ENVO:01000025]; feature: sediment [ENVO:00002007]; material: shallow marine sediment [ENVO:03000034] sea grass bed [ENVO_01000059] ... | reverse complement strand
ATAATGAAGAGATGCTTGGTAAAGCGTTAAAAGGCAAATTCGATCAGGTTACGCTTGCAACTAAATTTGCAATTTTACGTGGACCAAACGGCGAGTTTCTGGGAGTTAACGGAAAGCCCGAATATGTAAAACAAGCATGCGAAGCAAGCTTAACGAGATTGGGAATTGACACAATCGATTTATACTATTGCCACAGGGTTGATCCTGAAACACCAATTGAAGAAACAGTTGGGGCAATGGCTGAACTTGTAAAAGAAGGTAAAGTAAGATATCTCGGGCTTTCGGAAGTTAAAGGCGAAACACTGAGAAGGGCGCATGAGGTTCATCCAATTTCGGCTGTTCAATCAGAGTATTCAATTTGGACACGTGATATTGAAGAAGCTAATATGAAAGAATGCCGTGAATTGGGAGTTTCAACTGTTGCTTACAGCCCGCTTGGCAGAGGAATTTTAACCGGTAAATTCAATAAAATTGAGGATCCAAAAGATTACAGAACCCAAATGCCTAGAATGGAACAAGAAAACTTTGAATCCAACAAAAAGATAGTTGAGAAAGTTGAAGTGATTGCAGAATCCAAAAATGTAAAAGCCTCCCAAATAGCCCTTGCCTGGGTGCTCGCAAAAGGAGAAGATATTATTCCAATCCCTGGTACAAAAAGGGAAAAATATTTGATCGAGAATTTGGATTCGTTGAAAATTGAATTAAGTAATGACGAAATCAGCGAGTTGGATAAGCTTTATGAACTTGTAAAAGGTAACCGTTATAATGATATGGCAATGACACTGACATTGCAGTAAATTATTCAACTTAAAAAAACTGTCATTCCCACGAAAGTGGGAATCCATTTTCAAATTAGTGGATTCCCGTTTTCACGGGAATGACAGAATAATTAATTTTATTCCGCTCTTAATTTATCAATGGGATTAGTTTTAATTATTCCAAATATTTGTGTACTTACTGAAAGCAAAGCAAGAATAAGCATAATAATTGCTGCAATTACATATGGCATTACGCTGAAATCAACATAGTAAGCCCAGATACTAGAAAGCAATGCATTTGTAAGAAAATATCCCATAAATGATGCAATAATACTCGAAATTAAAAGGAGGATTACAAATTCTTTAGAGATTAATCCGCTGATGCTAGAAATCGAAGCGCCAAGTACTTTTCTGATGCTTATCTCTTTACTTCTTTTTGCAATATTCAATGAGACTAACGCAAATAATCCGAGGCATGTCGTTATAATCACTATTAAAGCAATGTATAAGAAAACTAATTTAATACTATTGGTTACGTTTGATGCTTCTTCAAGCATTGAATCCTGGTAATAACCACCGTAGGGAATATTCGGAAATATGCTTGCCCATTCACTTTTAACAAAAGCAGAAACTTCATTGATGCTGTTCACATTAAATTTTACGGAAGCAAAGCGGCAATTTTCAAGTTCAATGTTTCGAAACACTGCCGGTTTTATTTCTCTCCAAACGTGATTATAATGATAGTCCTTAGCAACACCGATAATTTGATATTCCACATTTTGTTCTGAGTTTTTTAACTTTACATATTTGCCAACAGGTTCATCCAAACCGGTTTGTTTTACAAAAGTTTCGTTTACAATTATTGAATTTTCAATATCGGTTTTTAAATCGGGATTGAATGAACGGCCTTTAAGGATTTTGAAATCCAATGTTTCGATATATTTTTCACCAACATCAAAAAAGAGAACTCTCATTTTGTTTTCGTCAATTTCTATGTCTTCATCATGCCATCTTCTTCCCATCAACCCGTTTGAGGCACCAATGCTTAAAATGTCAGGATTGTTTTCCATCTTATTCTTTACAAGTTCAAAATCATCTTCACCTCTGATTGGTAAAATCAATATTTGATCTTTATTAAACCCTAGGTCCATACTATCTACGTATTCACCGTTTTGATAAAGAATAATTCCGCCAATTAAAGAGGTCATTGAAATTGCGAATTGACAAACCAGCAGTATACGGATTAGAGGATTTGTGCCGCCAAACTTTTGTTTACCCGTGAAAATATTAACAGGGTTAAATTTGCTAATATAGAGGGCTGGATATCCGCCTGCACAAACAGCAGTAAATATTAGCAAACCGAGAAGAAAAGCGACTAATCCTAAATTTTCCGAGTAGATAATCGAAAACTCTGTGTATGGCCATAAACTATCATAAGCGGGGACAAATACTTTTGCAAGCAACATTCCAACAATTAAAGCAAGGAAACATAGGATTAGATTTTCTGTGAGAAATTGCCAAATTAATTGACTTCTAAGTCCGCCAAGTACCTTTCTTATTCCGATTTCTTTTAATCTTTTTGAAGCAAAGGCAACTGAAGTATTTATAAAATTAAAACAAGATAAAATTAACACGAACAAAGCCATTATCGATGGTGCAATAATTGCCGCCGGATGCATTCCGCCTCTGAAAGGAAGACTTTTTATGTTATTAAATTCAAAAGCTATTCTTTTGAAAGGAACCATATAAAATCCTTCAACTTGGAAATCAGGATTAGCTTCATTTGTAATTTTTTTATATTCCTGGAGCTGTTTTTCTATTTCAGCAGGCTTAGAGTTTTTATCTAATTTTACTATTGTTCCTCTTGCCCAATGATCCCAGCGTGTTAAATCAAGTCTTGTTAATTCTTTAACTCTTTCATAATTCATTATAAAGCTCAAAAAGATTACCGAGTTTTTCGGGGGTTTTTTAACTATGCCTCCAACTGTGAAAAGGAATTTTCTTTCGCCATCAGTGCTAATTGTGATTTGCTTGCCGATAGGATTTTCATTACCAAAATATTTATCTGCAATTTCATCGGTAATTATAACAGCGTCGTTATTTTTTAATGCAGCTTTGTTTCCTTTGAGTATCTGAAATGAGAATATCTCCAAAAAATCCGGGTCAACAAATTGGATTCTCTCGTTGAAAATTTTGTCTCCGTACTTTACCGAACCGCTCTTTGATGACAACCTGCTAGTATTCTTTATGCCGGGGAAATCATCTCTTATATCTTCAGCCATCGGGATAGGTACTAATGACCAATTCATTCTTTGATTGTTGTTTATCTTATAGTGATCTACGGTATAGATTTGGTCAACATCCTTGTGAAATGTATCATAGCTTTGGCTGAACTCGTAATTTATATAGCCAACAACACTCAATGCTATTGCGGTGCCAAGGCCTATAATATTTAGTATTGCATAGAGTTTTGTTTTATACAAGTTACGCAGCGCTATTTTAATGTAGTTTAAAAGCATTGAAGTCCCCCAATTAAAGGTGTTAAAAATAAAGTGCGGAATAGAAAAGATAACTTGAAACCAGTACCATCTAAGAGCATTTAAGTATCCCTCGGTTGAATAAATGTATTTATAGGATTCACTGTAATCTCCGAGACGGTGCTCTGAATCTACATCTCTTAAAAAAAAGCATAAAATTATCTCGGCAATTTTCGGCGGTTTTTTATTTTTCATTTTCTAATCAAGGGCAATATCATTTATCCCTTGCCACAATGAATTATTAATTTCCTGCATTTCTTTGAGTGCTTTTTTTCCGTCAATCGTTAATTCGTACATGCATTTGCTTCTTCCGCCACGACTGCTGGTTGGCTCGCTCATATTTTTTGTCACATATTCTTTCCGGGTGAGTTTATCGAGAGGAACATAAATTGCTCCAAACAGCCAATCCTGGCCTGTCATTTGAGATACCATTTCCCGGATTGTCACACCGTATGCGTTTCCTTTTAATTTCCAAATTGCGATTAAAATTATTTCTTCACTTCTTGAGAGTAATTTCATGTTTATTCCAAAATTCTTTGAAAACAACCCGTTTTAGTTAATTTTGATTTGTATAATATTTTTAGACTAATCAAATGAATAAAAGTTCAAAACAGAAATAAGTAAATCGATAATAATTTTGAAATGCGAAATATGATTTAAATCCCATTTTAATATTTGCTGAATAATTGCTTTTTAAATTTCAAAATATTGTTGATAACAGTTAAAATTAATCATAGATTGTTTTCAGTATTGATCTACGCTACTAATCTTTAAGTTGATTCAAATCAGATTTCTCTTATAAACAGATTTTAATAATAAATTGGAGGACAAATGCCTAACATTGAACTTACACTTGTAAATCATTCAAACGATCAAAACAATTCGGAAATTGTAATTTTTCAAAAAAATGTTGAAACAAGTTTTAATGAATTAGCTGTGGCTTGGAGAGTAATTCAAAATCTGGGACGGAATGACTACCACCCGTTTACATATCCTTCCAGATCTTACGGAGCTGCTTCGGATAGCTACGGTAATTATACACCCCAGACACCGGTTGAAAACGGGCAGCAATATGCAATGGTTAAAGATCTCTCCGGAGATGTCTTTAAGCACATTGGACCAGGTGGATCACCCAATGCAGTTGAAATTGCTAACAATTTACAGCAGGGTGCAATAAACGCGTTGATATATAAAGACGGGAAACTTTTGGCAACAAAACAGAACATTGCACCAGCCCAGAAAGCTGTTTTCGAATTTAAGCCTAATCTATTTATTGGAGTCGTTTCTCAGGTCGAGGAAGGACAGGTAATGAACTCTGCAATAATTTCACAAGTCAACACAGAGTTAAGTTTACTAGGTATGGCAAGTGCTGATATAATAATGACCGGCGGAGGTTCCGGCAGAGATGCAACTCCATTCGAATTTAATTTAGAAAATATTGTTTTAGCTTAAAAAATTATGCTGCCGTAAATTCACTTCGGCAGCAACTTATATTTTCCTGCAAAGATAATTTTCATAATAACTATCATATTTTTAATTTGGGAGTGATCTATAAATTCAATTGAGCTCACATATAACTAAGGAATAAAAATGGAATTTAATCTAGAGAAGTTCTTTGTAGAAATCTTTGCTCCTCAAAAAAATGAAGTAATAACAATAGTAATTGATGTACCAACAAATAAAGCCAATGATAACGAAGAATGGAAAGAAAGAAGAAACATGGCAGAAGTATGGAGGCTGAAATTATTGGAAATTTCGGAGAAGTATTTTTTAACAGTCAATCCGATTGTTAAATACAATGCAACGAACAATAACAATGCTGATCTACCTAATATATGTTTAATGGGAGGAAATGAACTAGCATTTGAGGAAGTAATTGAAAATTCTACAATAATTATTTCTATGAATGAATATTCTGCAACTGCCCCACTTTACAGGTACACACTTACGAATCCAAAACTGCGTGTTGCAAGTATGCCTGGTGTTGCTAAGTCAATGGAAACAACGGCACTTTCTGCTGATCACAAAAAAATTGCTGAAACTTGCCGAACGTTAAAACCCTTTTTTGATAAAGCAGCAGGTATTGAAGTTACTTTTTCAACAGGGCATAAATGTTATTATGATATCTCTGACAACAATGTTGTTTATGAAGATAATGGAGAACTTCATCCCACCGATGATAAAGAAAAAGTAAGATTAAGCAACTTACCCACAGGCGAAGTATGCACATGTCCTAATGAACTAATCTCAAGCAAAACTGAAGGAGAAATTCCTGCAATAATCAATGATGATCTAATTGTTTTCAAGGTTGAGGAAAATAAAATCATTGACGTAATAGGTGAAAATAAGACAGCCAAAGGCTACAGACAAAAATTTCAAAACGAAAAGGCATTATGCAATATTGCCGAAGTAGCAATAGGCTGTAATGACAAAGCTGCTGTTACGGGTAATGTACTTGAGGACGAAAAAGCCGGGTTCCATTGGGCTTACGGATTGAGCGACCATCTTGGCGGAACAGTTGCAGTTAAAGATTTTTCATCTCCGGACAAAGTAGAACATATTGACATCGTCTATGCTAAAGGTAATTCAATTGTCTGTTCAAAATTAGATTTTGTTTTTAATAATGACTCTAGAAAAACTGTTATTGTTGACGGTGAATTAATTTTATGAGTGGTATAGAGGATAAACCTATTCATTCCGATTTAGATCATATCATATCGAAGATTTTATCTAAAAAAACTAGCGATGATGAGTTAAAGCTTGCCGTTAATGATTTTCGAGATTATCTATTGCAAACTATTCCAAGCGATCTTTACGATGATTTGATAAAAATAAAAGAAAACAAAACTTTGAAGGGAATTGCTCTTCACCCGCTAGGTGCAATTAATTGTTTAACCGATACATGGCGGACTGTAAAATTTATTAGGGGAATTAATAGTGCCATAGTAAGCTTATTGGACAAATTCCCGAAACAAAAAATACATATTGTCTATGCAGGCAGCGGACCACTTGCCCCTTTAATCATTCCTTCATGTAAAATTTTCACAAATGATCAAATAAAAATAACATTCCTCGATATTAATCAAAGTTCCTTGGATTCAGTCAAAAATTTATTTTCCCTATTGGAAATAGAAAACTATATAAACGATATCGTTTGTGTTGATGCAGCTCAATATGAGGTTTCTGCGGATGAGAAAATTCACATGATAGTTTCCGAAACCATGTACCCGGCATTATATAAAGAAGGTCAAGTAGCTGTCAGCTTTAATTTAGGTAGACAATTAATTAGCGGCGGAATCTTGATTCCTGAAGAAGTATCAATTAATGCAGTTTTGATTAACTCGGTGAAAGAGATTGAATTGATAAGAAAAAGGGTTATTTCTACCTGGCTTTTGAACATATTTCCGTTTAATAGATTTTATAGAAAAGATTTTGGGAAAATATTCGCGCTAAATCTTGAACAAATAAAAGAGTATGTAAACCATATAGGAGCGAAAGATTTTGCTTTGCCTGAGAGAATAGATGCAGGACAAATTAAACTAACTAAAATAAAGAATAAAAATTATCAACTAATGCTTTCAACAAAAATAAAAATCTTTAATGAAATTATTTTGGAAGAGTACGAATCCGGGCTAACATGCCCAAGAAGTTTCTATAAAGATGGAATTTATAAAAAAGGCAAGATTATTAAGTTTTATTACGAACTTTCCGAATGTCCTCAATTCAAAATCGGTGTTGATTAATCCAGGTGTGATAACTATTAATAAATTATAAAGAATTAGCTTATTTGTATCTTTGAAGTATTTGCATTTCTTATATAATGAAGATTCAAAAAAACTTTCTTTAAGAATTTATTTACTAAAATTTACTCGTTACATTTGGATTATAATTTTTGAAATGTAATTTCCGAGAATTATTAAAAATGTCAAAAAATAAAGAACATATTTTGGATTACCCATTAAACGAAGAAATCGCTAATAGCATTTCCCACGGCATTGGCGTTCTGTTAAGCATTGCAGCACTTGTTATTTTAATAGTAATGGCCTCCATTCGCGGTAATGCTTGGCATGTGGTCAGTTTTTCAATTTTCGGTACTTCTCTGGTTCTGTTGTATCTTTCTTCAACTCTTTATCATAGTTTTACGAAACTTTCTGTTAAAAATGTTTTTGCCAGGATTGATCATGCAGCAATATTTATTTTGATAGCGGGTACTTATACGCCGTTTGTTTTAACTACTATTAGAGGCGGCTGGGGTTGGTCTTTATTCGGACTTGTATGGGGATTCGCCATTTTTGGTGTTGTTCTCAGATCAATTTACCTGGATAAATTTCAAAAATTATCTTTGTGGATTTACATCGGGATGGGTTGGCTTTTTATTATAGCATTTCACGAAATAGTAGACAAACTCCCGCTAACAAGTTTAATATTTTTATTGATTGGAGGAGCTGTTTATTCAACCGGAGTTGTTTTTTATTTGTGGCACAAACTGCCTTTTAATCATGCCATTTGGCACCTATTTGTTTTGGGAGGAAGTGTAATGCACTTCTTTTCGGTTCTATACAGTATTTAAATTTTTTCTTTACATTCGATTCTTTGACATGACATTTGAAAACAAAACTATATTGATTACCGGGGCTTCAACAGGTATTGGCAAAGCTCTAGCAGAAAAATTTTCTCGCATTAAATGTAATCTCATTTTAACTGCAAGAAGAGTTGAGCTGCTTGAAGAAATTAAGTCAAATTCAGCTAATGGAAGTGCTGATATATTCATTTTCAAAAATGATGTAAGTGATAGAGAAGATGTAAAACAGACTATGATTAAGATCAAGAATGATATTGATATTGCAATATTAAACGCCGGAGTCGGGAGAACTATTAACCCGGACAGTTACAACTCTGCCGATGGAGATTATGTTTATAGTATTAATGTACTGGGGCTAGTTTATTGGATTGAGGAACTGCTTCCTTCGATGAAAAAAAATGGAAACGGCATTATTGCGGGTGTATCAAGTTTGGCTGATAACCGGGGTTACCCGGGAAGTAGTTTTTATTGCGGTAGCAAAGCAGCTGCTTCGGTAATGTTAGAAGGATTGAGAGTGGAGTTTATAAAATACGGAATAAAAGTAATTACTATTAAACCGGGTTTTGTTGCAACGCCAATGACAGCCAAGCATAAATTTCACATGCCTTTTTTGATGGCTCCTGAAAAAGCTGCAGGTATTATTTTCAGAGGCATACGAAAAGAAAAAAAAGTGATTCAATTCCCGTGGCAGACTGGCCTGGGTGCAAAGCTTGTTTCCATCATACCTAATTTCATTTTTGATAGAATAATGAAAATACAAATAAGGCAATAAATGAAAACAATCGGATTAGTAGGCGGATCAGGTTGGGCTTCTACACTAGAGTATTATAAAATTATTAATAACACAATTAACCAAAGGCTTGGCGGACTTCAGTCCGGGGAAATTTTAGTTTATTCATTTAACTATGCAGATATAAACGCAAAGAATAAAATTGAAAGACACGATGAAGTTCAGCAAATGGTTATAGAAGCGGCTAAAAAACTGACCGGCATTGGCGCAGATTGTATTTTGCTTTGTGCTAATACACTTCACTTGTATGCAGATAATGTTGAACAAAATATTGATGTTCCATTACTTCATATTGCGGAAGCAACTGGAAAAGAAATAAAAAAATTAGGAGTTGATAAAGTTGGTTTACTTGGTGCAAGATTAACGATGGAAATGGATTTCTATAAATCCAAATTGGCGGAGATGAATATAGAAACTACCATTCCGAATGAGGAAGAAAGAGAATTCATTAATGATGTTATATTCAAAGAATTATTGCTTAAAAAATTTTTGGAAGAGAGTAAGGAAAAATATATCGACATAATAAATAGATTAAAAAAGGAAGGGGCACATGGTATAATATTAGGATGTACTGAAATACCACTTCTCATAAAACAAAAAGATATTAACGTTCCCGTTTTTAATACACTCAAAATTCACGCTGAAGCAGCTGTCGATTTTGCGATATCCGAATAAAATTTAAGATTAATTTTATTTAATGCTCAATTGTTTTTATATTCTTCCAAATAAATCTTTCTGATGGGCTAATAAAATGAAAAGTCATAGAAATCTTGTTTGTAAGATTTTAGTTTTGGCTTTCTGGATTTTTACTATTACATGCAATTCCAAAGTCACTTCAGATGTCAAATCAACTCAGTCGAAATATAAATCTGCAAAAAAGCAAATGGTTGAACTCCAAATCAGAGCGAGGGGTATATCCGATAATGATATTTTGAATGCGTTTTATAAAGTTGATCGCCATTTATTCGTTCCAGATAACCTAAAAAGATTTGCTTACGAAGACCGTCCATTGCCTATTGGTGAAGGGCAAACAATTTCGCAGCCATACATTGTTGCATTTATGACTGATGCATTAAAACTTAAGAGGCTTGAAAAAGTACTGGAAATAGGAACAGGTTCCGGTTACCAGGCGGCAATATTGGGTGAGCTTTGTGACAGTGTTTTCTCCATCGAAATTATTGAAACATTGGGTAAAAGATCAGATTCATTATTGAGAAAACTTAATTACCAAAACATAAAAGTAAAGATTGGCGACGGCTACAAAGGCTGGAAAGAGTTTGCACAGTTTGACGCAATAATTGTCACCTGCTCGCCTTCAAATATTCCTTTACCTTTAAAAGAACAATTAAAAGAAGGGGGCAGAATGATAATACCTGTGGGGGGCTCTTTCTACCAGGAGTTAGTCTACATAAGAAAAGTAAATGGCAAATTAATAGAAGAGAATATTCTTCCCGTTCGCTTTGTTCCAATGATAGATTCATCCGGGAAAAGGTACTAATCATTTTTAATGATTGTAATAGTTAGCAAAAAATTTGTAACAAGTGAAAGGTTATAACAATATGAAACATGCTATTATATCTATGTTAATATTCCTTGTGCTTACAATTATTGTAAAGAGCAATACACCGGAACCAATTGTTCAAAGTGATTCAATTAAAAATAATAGCGAAGTAGTTTCACTTTTAAAGGAACTGGAAAAAAAATTAAACGAAAAAAATTACACAAGAATACCGAACGAAGATTTTGAAAATATAATCGGCACAAAAATTTCAAAGCAAGTTGATGATAAATTTACATTCTGGTTCACTACTATTGGAGTGATCTTTACATTTTTAGGTGGTGTTGCAGTATTTGCGGCGAGAAAATACGTAAGTGATGAAATTAACAAACGTATAAAATCCGAAAGCCAAATATTAGTAACCGCCTTAAGAGAAGAGCTATCGGAGGATTTAAACAGGCTGAGAAAATTCCAGGACGAGTCTAAAAAAATAATTTACGGTGTTGAGCTGCAAACAATAAAACAAGATCTGCAGTATAATCGTAAGCTGGACAAAACAGTTGACTTAAATAGATTATTAATTAAATGTGATGAAATTAGTGATGATTCATTAGTAAAAGAAGTTATTGACGAACTTGTTAGAAGTTATTACTATCAAAAGAATCATAACGAAATCGAGAAAATTATTGAGCAGTATTCTCCAAAGTACAAATTCTTTGCACCAACCTGGGTAAATGCCGCACTTTTGTATCTAGATGAATTCGAGTCATTTGGCGCAAAACAGCAGAAAGAAAGAGGATTGGAATACCTCGATAAATCTTTACTCGTCACACCTGGCTATGGCGAAGCACTCGGACTTAAATTAGTAACTTATATGATTAAATTTGACAGGGCAAAAACCGAAGATGAAAAATTACAAATAAAGGAGACTACTCTAAATTTGATCAGCGAAATTAATATTAGTTATGCAGTATCTGCAGATGAAACGGTAGACAGGTTAATTAGGGATAGGAAAAGTAATATCTATAAGAAATATGTTGATACTTTATACGACCTATTCCCCTCAGAGATGAAAAAAATGCATGAAATTGCCGATGGATACCTGGAAACTAAAAAGAATACCAAAATTGATTGAGAATTAATAATCCCAAGTAAACATTTGTATTTATGAATAGTTTTTAAAGAAGTTAAACTTTTCTCGATTTCAAATATTCCAATACCGGTAGAGCTTCTTTGCCTCCTTTTTCAGCATGATGAATCAACGATAACCCGTGAGGTCCTTTAGTATTTATTTGTTCGGGGAATGATTCGATAATTACTTTTACTATATCAAGTCTGCCCAGCATTGCTGCTACAAACAAATTCATTCGTGCGCCTTTGCTCAAAAGGAAATTTGCAATTTCTTTATTTCCCATATGTCCTGATGCCCCAACAGCGGTTTCAAAATCACCACCACCCCAGTCCCAGGCGGAATGGAGCAGGCTCGGATTTTCTTCATATAATTCCTGAACTTTATTAAAATCGAAGTGGGCAACTCTAACAAACTCATTTACCAATTTGCTTTCAATTTGAGGAGGTTTTTCTTTTTTATTTTGTGAAGATATTATGTTTGTGCCGATGAGTAATCCTGCAAAACCAACTGAGCTACTCTTTATAAATTTTTTCCTGTCCATTAAAATTTCCCTTTCAAATTAAGAGGTGATATCTTTTGACGAATTTTTGACCTTTAAGTTCGTCTTTTAGTAAAGAGGTAATTAGTATATTTATCATAGCAATTTTCCCATTTGTAGGAAATCAATTATGGATTATAAAATAATAACAGTTGATGAATCTAATATTGATGAATATGGAATAGGTTGCATTAAAAATCAGAAACACGAGGGATACCTGCCGAAGCTCGAATGGGCAATAAGCCAGTTTCCCAATGGACTAAAATTTAAACAGCTTAGGGATTCCAATAATAAAATGCTTGGGTTTTTGGAATACATAAACAGCGAGCACTGCTGGCGCGGTGTTGAAGCAAAAGGTTATCTATTCATTCATTGTTTATGGTTTTTCGATACTAAAATATTTGGGAAAGGGCTCGGTTCAATGTTAGTTCAAGATTGTATTGAAGATGCAAAGAAGCAAAACAAGCTAGGCGTAACAGTTTTAGCAAGTGATGGTTCATGGGTGGCAGACAAAAGAATATTTGAGAAAAACGGTTTCAAAGTAATTGGTTCCAAGGACCGATTTGATTTAATGGTGCTGCAATTAAAGAAAGGAAAATTTCCCAAATTTACCAAATGGGAGAAAGAACTAAAAAATTACAAAGGATTGAACTTGGTTTATGCAGATCAATGCCCGATGATTGCAAAGTCAATACCTGAATTGCAAGCGGTAGCAAAATTTAAAGAAGTAGATCTAAAAGTGAAAAAACTTGAAAACTCTGAAGAAGCAAAAACTTCTCCGGGCGGTTATTGCGTTTACGAGTTATTGCAGGATGGAGAATTATTGGAAGATCACTATATAAGTAAAACAAGATTCAAAAATATTTTAAAAGAAAGAGGGTTTTAAAGATCAGCTATTTTGATACCGTCGGTCTAAACCGATATAATGATAAAAGAAAGAATAAAGATTGGTTAATTGAAAAGTTTAATTCGAACCAGACATTGTTTATACCATTTTTTGAATCACAAGTGCTGTTGAAATTTGGTGAACCTCACAGAGCCCTGTATTTGAAAAGAGAAAACATTAATGAAGACTTTGATGAACATGAATTTATTTTTCTCGGCGAGATTAATGGTAATTACTATTTCACTTACGAAATTACCGAGGAAAAAAAACAGAGTTTAATCTCCGAAGAAGTTGATTATAAAGAACTTGTTTATATAACTCCGTTATTGAATGAATTGGATTGTTCGTTGCTGAGTTTTGGCCGTTCTTTATTATTGTGGCATGATCAAACAAAGTTCTGTGGAGTTTGCAGCGGCAGAACAAAATCTGCTGACGGCGGGTTTGCGAGACTCTGTAAAAATGAAGAATGTAAAAAGATTTACTTCCCGAGAGTTGATCCTTCAATCATTGTTTTAATTTACAAAGATGACAAATGCCTGCTTGGCCGACAAGCTCGATGGCCAATGGGTATGTATTCTACTATTGCAGGATTTGTTGAACTTGGTGAATCGCTTGAGTCTGCTTTGGAAAGAGAAGTTTTTGAAGAGACAGGATTGAAATTACTGAATATTCAATACAAGCACTCAGATCCCTGGCCTTTTCCTTCTTCGTTAATGCTCGGTTATTTCGCTGAAGCTGTTTCGTCTGAATTAAATATTGATAAAGATGAGCTTGAAGATTGCCGCTGGTTTTCAAGGAAAGAATTGAAGAAACTGATTGATTCGAAAGGAGTTAGACTGCCGCTTACATCTTCTATTTCATATAGGCTAATCAGCGAATGGATGAATAATGAATAAATTAAATCAATGGTTCGAAAATAAGAAAGAGTACTCGGCAATTTTTATAAGATTAATAGCGGGTGTTCATTTAATCATTGGTACTCAGGACAATATTTTCAGCTGGGAAAGAATGATTGAATTTAAAAATTTTCTCGAACAGTTTGGTTTTCCTTTTCCATTAGTATCGGCAATCACCTCTGTTTACTTTCAATTTGTATGCGGCATCCTTTTTATTATAGGTTATTTTACCAGGTCTGCCGCAATAATCATGATATTTAATTTTATAGTTGCTATCATAATGGTTCATCTGGGAACTACATACCAGGGTACTTTTCCTGCTTTATTTATGCTGTTTGGTTCTTTGTTTTTATTATTTCAAGGAGCTGGAAAATTCTCTATTGATAATTACCTAAAAGAAAGAAAAAAATGAAAATTACAATAGCGATACTAATTTTGTTAGTTACAGGTTGTGGCAAATCAATAAATGATGAAGACAAAATCAAAGCAGCGATAAATAACGAATTGAAATATTATCCCGAAGAAAGATTAATAGATTTATATAAATCTTTTTTCCAAGGTTATTGGGGACCGGGACATTTGATTGAAGATACAACTGCTGTGAGAAATTATCTGAACTACGAATTGGAAGCAGCGGAAAAATATGATGCGATAATTTACCAGCCTCTTGGGCACTATAGTGAATTTTTGAGATTGAATTTGAGATTGGTAAAAGAAGGATTCATTCCTAAAGAAGCCTACCTGAGTAGTTTTATTGAAAGTGCAAATAATGTTGCTAAGCCAAGCATAGAAAGCTGGAAGATAGAATGGTCAAAGGTTTTATCAGTAATTGAGAAAGAGAGGTATGCATTTGAAAATTATCAAAGTGATAAAGCTTTTATTGACAGCCTTCTTACGGAAAATAAATATGTCGTTCACCACAGCAGAAAATTCATTGAAACTTATAACCCTCACTATAGAGTAATTTCTAAAGATCACTTTATGGAACTGAAAAGGAAATATCTTAAGAAATGAAAAGCTGTGTAAATATTTCTTAGGTGTGCAAAATTTTCGCATAGCCAACTATTAATACTCCCTTTTTATAAATAAGAAAACCCTTTTCCTGGTACATATTTTGCAACCTTTTAATGATTCTTTCATGTAATATTATATAAAAAAATTGTCAGGGGGAAATGTGGATCTGAAATATGTACTGTTATTCATTATTATTATTTTACTAGCTTGTGTCTCGTTTGCGCAAGAAACAGATCAAAAGTTTGAAGCTTATAAGGCATTTCTTGAAAATAATCAAAACATGTTGCCTGAAGATTTACTAGATATGTATCCTGCCGGTAATTTCAAAGATGAAATAAGCAATATTACTTCCGATCCATTGTATCTCGACTCAATTGAAATCAAATACGGTTTAACAGATTACGAAAAAACTCTGTTCAATCAACATGGGTTCATGGTAACAGAAAGGCTAAAAGGAAAATCCTTTGGACAACAGTTTTTAGATATTTATCACAAGGATTTACCAGTCTTTGTTTCTTCTGATGCTATTTTGCATGCTTTCCACACTTCGTACGATTTAATTCTCAAAGAAATTGAATTAACCACTTTGATTGACAAAGTTAAAGGGTTTTTAAATAACGCTCATTCTCAGATATCAACTCTGGAAACAAAATATGCATCTGATGTTGAAATGGAAAACTATTTGAAAGATGTAGACCTCTATTTGACAGTGCCAAGAATTTTGCTGGATAACTCGTCTGTTTTAAAATTTTCGGAAAACAGGGAAAAGCTAGATGAATATTTGGGACACATAGCCTCTGAAAGTTTCCAGGAAATACAATTCTTTTCCGAAACAACACGTAAACTTGACTTCAGCCAATTTAAAGTACGTGGTCATTATGATGATCCCAATTTTCCCCAGCTCGGGCAGTATTTTCAGGCTATGATCTGGCTTGGTAAAATGGAGCTTTATTTAATCGCACCGGAAACAGCGGGAAACAAACCGACTCCGGAGGATGTTCAGAGACAAATAATAATATCTTATTTGATAAATGAATTAATTGAGTCTGCAGATTTGAAAACTGAATACGACGAGATTGAACAAATTATTTCTTCTTTTGTTGGAAAGCAGGATAACGTTACACTTAACAATTTAATTGACCTTGCGAATGAATTATCTATAAATGATGCATCTGACTTGATTGATACTGTAACTGTAAAAGAATTCCAGACAACCCTAGCTTCCAAGTCATACGCCGAGCAAAAGATACTTTCACAGATATTAATGAACAATCCTTCAACCCCTGATTCAATCAAACCTGCATCAGCCTTCCTTTTATTCGGTCAAAGATTTGTTATTGATTCGTATGTAACTGCAAATGTTGTATTTGATAAAATTAAATTCAATGATAAATTTGTTCGCAGGATGCTTCCATCCTCACTTGACATGCTGTTTGCTTTAGGCAACGATGCAGCAGCACAACTATTGGAAAGTGAGCTAGAGGAGTTCGATTACTCAACTAACCTTGCTTCCTTGAGATATTTAATTGATAATCACGATGATGAATTTTGGAACTCTTCAATTTACAATTCATGGTTAAATTCGATTCGTGCTCTAAATCCGCCTGATGATAAAACTACACTGCCTGAATTTATGCAGACAGCAGCGTGGTGGCAGCAAAAGATGAACGGGCAATTAGCTGCATGGACAGAGCTAAGGCACGATAATCTTCTATATGCTAAACAGTCTTACACTGGTGGGATTACTTGCATGTATCCGTACAGCTATGTTGAACCAGTCCCGCTGTTCTTTGAAAGAATGAGTTTGCTTGCCGACGTAATGAAAGAAAAACTAAATAGCGTGGGAATAAACGAAGCACACATTGATAACTACTTTAATAATTTTGCGGGCTACTGTGATACACTTGTAACCATTGCAGATAAAGAATTAAACAACATCGAATTTTCCGAATTAGAAGAAAACTTTTTAAAGAGAATGGTTTCTGAAGAGTTTATTTGTGGCGGAGTTTACGATGGCTGGTACGTGGATATGTATTTCGCGAGCGAAGCAGATGATGGCCTGCTAAAAGAAGATTATCTTGTAGCCGATTATCACACAGCTCCTACAGATGCAGGCGGTAGCTTTGTAGGCTGGGTTAAACATGCAGGTACAGGTCCGATAGACATGGCAGTTATCAAGACTAATCTGCCTGATGGAGGAGAAGTAGCGTTTATCGGGCCTGTTTATAGTTTTTATGAATATACTACAACAAACTTTCAAAGAATCAATGACAGCGAATGGAAAGAAACATATCTTGAGTTATCATTGAGGCCGGATTGGGTAAACATTTATCTTGCTGACGAAGATGGAAATTCACTTGGCGAAGGTTTAAAACTTGTAACATCTGTTAAGGATGATTTAACAAACAGAAATGTGCCTGACAATTTTATCCTTGCGAGGAATTATCCAAATCCTTTTAACAACGGTACGATAATAAGTTTCTCTGTCCCTCAGAGTTTGTCTAATTCATTAACTGAATTAAAGATTTATAACATTCAGGGTAAAGAAATTAAAACGCTTGTTAAAAAAGTGTTGCCCTCAGGTAATTATCTGTCAAGATGGGAAGGCCGAAATGCATCCGGTCAAAACGTCTCTAGCGGAATTTACTTTTACGAACTTAAAATAGGTTCAGAAAGATTTGTGGGTAAAATGAATCTGCTAAAATAAAACCCTCTTGGCGATGCATTTTCGGCTTGCAAATCTTTTTACGAAGGCTGCTCCTAGGCAGCCTTTTTTATAATTTAGCACTTCAATAATATTAGGAACAACTCTTCTGCTTATCTTTATAATTATGAATTATTCCAGTCTATAATTATTATTACAATTTATAAAAACATTTTTAATGCAGATGATCGAAAAAATAAAAGAGCTTCAAAAAAAATCAGCCATCCTTGAGCCTTCTGCAAACGAAAGAAGAGATTTATTTGAGAAAACATTTCAACACACTGAAGTTTTTTTATCAGACATAAAAAGCAAAAAAGCCTTTTCACATGATAATGGTAAAAGCAAAGGTGTGCTCAAGTACCTTATTTCAGAAGAGCCAGAAGAGATGGATACCCTATTAAAATTATTAAGAGAGAATGTTGAAGAAGTAGGCCTTAGTCCGGCATCACCGGGATATGTTTGCTATGTTCCGGGAGGCGGTTTGTACCCGTCAGCATTGGGGGATTTTATTGCGGATATCATCAATAGATATGCAACAATGTTTAATGTTTCTCCCGGTGCAGTGAGAATTGAAAATATGCTGATCAGATGGATGGCGGACTTAATCGGCTATCCTAAAAGTTCGGCAGGTGCATTAACATCCGGCGGCAGTATTGCCCATTTATCCGGAATAGTAACAGCACGTGAAGCTCATAAAATCAAGGCACAAGAAATTCCTAAATTAGTTATTTACTCTACCCATCAGGTTCATCATTCTGTAGGAAAGGCAATAAGAATTGCCGGGCTTGGAGAAGCGATAAAAAGATCAGTACCTATGGACGAAAATTACAGGATGAATGTCGGCGAGCTGGAAAAACTAATCCGCTCTGACAAAGAAAAAGGCTTGAAACCTTTTTTAATTGTTGCTTCGGCAGGGACAACCGATACCGGGGCGGTAGACCCTATTTCTGAAATTGGTGATATCGCCAGCAAGCATGGTATTTGGTTTCATGTTGATGCTGCATACGGAGGTTTTTTTCTTCTAACTGAAGAAGGCAAAAATATTATAAAAGGATTGGAGAAAACTGATTCGGTGATAATGGATCCGCACAAAGGATTGTTTCTACCTTTTGGTACGGGTGCATTGATTGTTAAAGACAAGCACCATCTTTTGAATGCACATTATTACACTGCCGATTATCTTCAGGATATTTCAGAGAATGAGGATGAATTATCTCCGGCAGATTTATCTCCCGAGCTATCACGAAATTTTAGAGGCTTGCGTTTGTGGCTGCCTTTAAAATTATTCGGTTTAAAACCATTTCGCGCAGCACTGAAAGAAAAGATTTATCTCACAAGATATTTTTATGAAAAAATACAGGAGCTACCAGGCTTTGAAGTTGGCCCCTATCCTGACCTTTCAGTGTGCACATTCCGTTTTGTCCCGCCTTATGGTGATACAAATGAGTTTAACAAAAAACTTGTTGAAGAAATAAAAAATGACGGTCGCGTATTTCTTTCGTCAACAATAATTGATAGAAAGTTTACAATAAGGTTAGCTGTTTTATCTTTTAGAACGCATCTGGAAATTGTAGATTTGGTGCTGGAAATTTTAAAAGAAAAAACAAAGAAATTAATTTTGGAATAGCTATAACTGCAAGTTATCCAAAAATTCTATTATGACCTCCTATTTAATTAAAAAATTATTTATCTATATTTACATATTAAATTATTTATTTTCCTAAGAATAAATTCTGAAATGAAAAAAAGGAAAGCTCCTATAAAAAGACATAAATTATTGTTGGAGAATAAATGATTAGTAGTGATAAATACGTTCCGATACTAAAGGGGAAATCTGGCGAATTTCGTGCTCTTTCAAATCTTACCCATGAAATAAAAGAATCAATTATCCCAATTATAGATATCGTAAAATTTGTACCTCAAAATTATAAGTATGCACAAGGTAAAAAGCAAAAAAACTTTTGATGATTATATAAACTCAATCATCAAGTTTTTCAAAGAAAGATGGGAAAGAGATAGATTAATTTATATCGACAACTATTTGTTAAACAAAGATGAAAAATTATCAAATGATGTTTACCCACTTGAACACATTTTCAAAATTTTACTTGAAGATAATTTCAATATTTTACCTGTTCTCCACATAGATCAGTCAGAAACACAAAAATTTATTTTAAAAAGTCTTGTAAATACAATTAATAGAGGAGTAGCTCTAAGAATACCTTTAAATTATGATAACGAATTAAATACTATTTTAAACGAATCAACCAAATTTCTTGAAATTAAAAAAGATAAGATTGATTTGATATTAGATATGCAAGATTTGTCATCAGTTGATATTAAGCATTACGGAAATTTTATTATTGATACGGTAAACCAATTAAATGGATTAAATACTTTACGCAGTTTTGTAATTTCTGGAGGTACTTTACCACTAGATCTTCAAAAAATAGATGCAGATAGTGTTAAAACAATCCCTCGAAATATGTGGTTGATTTGGAAGCATTCAGTGGGTTCCCAAAAACTAAAAAGAATCCCGAGTTATTCGGACTATTGTATTTCTCATCGGCTAATGTCAGAAACTAGCGGAGGACCACCTAATCCTAGTGCAAGTATTAGATATACACATGAAAATAAGTTTTTTATTTACAGAGGCCGAGGTTTAAAGCAGCATAAACATGCTCAATATTTTGCAATAGCTGAAGCATTATACTATAGTAATCATTATTATGATCAAAAGCATTGTGCCGGAGACGAATTTATTTTTGAATGTGCCACTGAAAAGAAAAAACCAGGAAGCCCGGAAAAGTGGCGTTGGGTTGGAACAGCCCATCACATTACAGTTGTGGTGAATCAGCTTCGCCAATTCTTTCGGGATTTGAGAGATTGACGAACTTCATGAAGTAATTTATCTTTATCAACATTTTTTGTCATAGTATCAATTAAGGTTTGTCGGTTTGATGATTTTTTGTAACTAACATTATTATTGACAAGTATTTTGATTAATTCATCTTTCCAAAGATAGAGCAAAAAATTCGAAACTTCTAAATCTGGATTCTCTTTAGGCTGCCTCTTCTCGGAGATTTCGGAATAATTATTAACCTCTAATATTCCCCACCATTCTGGGACTATATCAAATACTTTCTCTTTATGAACGGAATTAATTGCAATGCTTACTTTTTCCAAACTAGAGTTGTAATGTTCAATTTGGTTTTTTAATCTATTAAGAGTGTCAACTTCACTCTTAATTTCATAACCATGAATGGAACCATTAATAACAGCTATATCAACTCTTGCCAAACCGTTTTTAACGTTTAGCTCGTCTACTATTATTGTATCTTTATTTTGTTCGGTTAAATAGGAATGTAAAATTGTGCGGATATCTTGGTCGCGCATCTCAAATTAATTTTATTGTTCAAAAATCCTTCTGTAATATATATATTTGTTTATAAATATAATATCAAATAATAAATGGGTGAAAACGCCGAAAATATCACAGTAATTTACGAGCGATTGAAAGCTAAAGGAATTGATAAGTCTTACATTCGTGAAGTTTTGCTTCCCAAATGGTGGGATGAGAGAATTCTAGATTCAAAGGCAGGATTTCTGCAAACTGCAAGTATTATTGCCAAAAACCTTGGTGTAAAATTATCTGATTTATTATCCGGTACTGACGAACTTCGTTTAACTCAAACTGTACCTATTAGATTCAAAAAAAACAAAAGCTATACTACTCTAACAACAGATTTCTTTCCACAAACATTATCAGCAAAGTTATTCAGTTTGATAAAAAGTTCATTTGAAAAGGAATTCACTTTATCGATAAATGAACCTGATGAATTAAGGAAAGATATTCTTGCCATATATGATGAAATTAATCTAAGCAATCTGTTGGACTATTTATGGCATAAAGGAATACCAGTAATCTATGTTTCTGAATATCCAAAATATATCAATAAACTTGACGGGATGGTTTTTAATTTTGAAAACCGCCCTGTTATTATAGTATCAAGTAAGAGAAAACATGATGCTTGGTTAATTTTTATTTTAGCTCATGAATTAGCTCATTTTGTTAAGAAACATTTAAATAATTTGGAAAATGTTATTTTTGATTCCAACATTGAGGAAGCCGAAAATGATGAAGAGAAAGAAGCAAATAATTTTACGGTTAATTTCTTAGTTGAGAATGAAAAGCACATTCCTACTTCATTGAATTTAGGTAGCTCTTTTCAGCTAGTCAATCAATTGAGACCAATTGGTAGAAAACTCCAAATTGATTCGGGAGTGTTAGCATTGATGTATGCATATCGGAATAACAATTTCCTTCTTGGTTCACAAGCCTTGAGTGTGCTGGATGCTGAACCAGATGCATCTCTGAAAATAAAATCCAAAATATTAGAATTTCTTGACTTAGACAAACTCACGGAAGAAGAATTAGATTATTTTGAAAAGATAACTGGTACGGCAGGAGGTTAGTTTTGGAGCTATTTCTGGATAATGACATAATTTTGAAATTATCCGCCGCCGGTCTTCTAGTAAAAATAGAAGAAGTTTTCGACACCGATAAATCTTCTATTTATGTCTTACCTTCAGCTCGCTTCTACTTCAAAGATAATCCAAGATTAAAAAAGATTTACAGTGAACAAGTACTCGCTCATGCGAAAGATGCTACAGAAAGATATTCCATAATTCCTGATGAATACAATGATGATAAAAAACTCCGACAATTGGCTGATATTGAAAAGATAGATTCAGGAGAGCAAATTCTCTTTTCACTAACACCAAAGAGAGCCGAATTTCGTATTCTGACAGGGGATAAACACTCAATTAAAGCGTTAAGTAGAGCTGATGGTGTCGAGGAAATAAAAACTTCGTTAAGAAACAAAATAGTTTTCTTAGAAGAATTGATTCTAAGTTTATTTAAGAGTTTAGGTTTTGATTTAGTATTTGAAAGTGTCATTAGCGCAGATTTTTCTTATGACAAAGTTTTGAAAATTTGTTTTAATAAAACAAAAGTAAATGAAAAACAAGTCATCGATTGTTTAAAGAGTTATATCAACGATTTAAAACGAAATTGTGTTAATATTTTTAGTTAATTTCTCGGAGTAATCTGAGCAAAAGTTGATTTACTTTTCACATTTTGAATACACATACAGTAGCGAAAAATATGAATCAAATCAAATTTGGAACTTATGCTCTTTCTACGGCAAACCTTTTGTTCCTATTACTAAATAACCTGAGTTCGAAATAATATTTATACTAAACTATGAGATAGCTCATGAGCTAAATTCAATTTCTCCTCTCTTTTATTTCGAACTCAGGTTATGTAAGTATATGCATGAGCTTGATTCTTTGGATCTTGATTTAATTTTGGTTGAGCCTGTCAAAAAAGTTGGATTGGGCAAAGCCATAATGGACAGGCTTGAAAAGGCTTCCAGCAAATTTACGTTAAATTAAAATATGCCAAGAAGCTTTGAGCTCATAATTAATATTGCTCCGATTAATATTACTTTGATTAATTTTTCTCCTTTTTTTACGGCAAACTTAGCAGCCCACCATGCGCCAAATGCGTTGCCTGCTGCAAGGCTTAATCCAAAAATCCAGTTAACATTCCCGGTAAAAATGAAAACTAATAAAGCAGGAAATGTATAAATGAGCACAACAAAAACTTTGTGCATATTTACTAAAATTAAATTAAGCTTCATTAAATAGTGTAGCGAAGCCATTAATAAAAAGCCAACACCTACTTGGATAAATCCACCGTAAAAACCAATTCCAGTCATAGCAATAATTGTTGGGATATTCAGTTTTTCGTTATTATCTTTGATTTCAATTTTTTTTCTCGGGATCAACATTGTTACAATAATGCCAACCATAACTATCGCAAGAATTTTTTTAAATACTTCGTTGTCCAAATTTACGGCAAGAATTGAACCTAATATTGCACCGGGTAAAGTAAAAATTGATAACTTAAAACTAAGTTTAAAATTGGAATAATTCTCTCTCTTAAAAGAATATATTGCAGATGCGTTTTGAATAAAAATTGCTATCCTGTTAGTGCCGTTTGCTACAGCACCATCCAATCCTAGAAAAATTAAGATAGGAAGCGTGAGTGTTGAACCGCCGCCGGCATTAACATTAATAAATCCGGCAATGGAACCAGCAAAGAACAAAATTAGAATTGATAAATATTCATCCATATATCGGAAAATCTATTTCGGAATTAATTTAATTTATTACAAAAATAAATTAGCAAATCTAACTTGAAAAATTATTAAATTTTAGTGAAATATATTTTACAACAATATTTGAGAGTAACAAATTTTCCATTCAACGTTATTTAAAATTTAATTTGAATAATAACTTGCAATCAAATCATATATCAATTGATCTTCTTAATCGTTCATTGGATAGTATTAACGACTGTATTACTATCACCGATCTCGACGATAAAATAATTTATGTAAATAAAACTTTTGAGAAAGTGTATGGGTATTCTAAAGAAGAAATTATTGGGGAGAAAACAGATATTCTGAGAAAAGAAAATGAGCACAATCTGGGAATTCTTATGGAAACTTTAAGAAGGGGCTGGGTTGGCAAATTATACAATGTAAAGAAAGATGGGACAGAATTTTTAATAGAACTTAAAACAAATGTAATTAAGGATGAAGATGGGAATTTTATTGGTGCTATTGGGGTTGCAAAAGATTTAACACTTCAAATTGAAAACGAAAAAAAACTCACCCAAGTTGAAGATAAATACAATACATTATTTAATGAACTTAAAGATGCGGTTTTTGAAAGTACACCAGATGGGAAAATGCTCGATATAAATCCAGCGGGTTTAGAGCTTTTTGGTTATAGCACCAGGGAAGAATTATCAAGGGCAGATATTGCCAGTGACCTTTATTTTGACCCTTCTGCCAGAGATAGATTTAAATCAGAGCTGGAGAAGAAGGGGTATGTTAAGGACTATGAAATAAAAATAAAAAATAAAAGAGGTGAAATATTAAATGTTTTAGAGACAGCTTTTGCTGTTTACGATAATGAAAAAAATATTAAGGCATATAGGGGAATTCTAAGAGATATAACTGACGAAAGGCTTCAAAAGGAAAGATTGGAAAAATACGTTAATCAAATTGCAGCCGGCCATAAAAAACTTTACCAATCTGAAAACCAATTAAAGCAAACTAATGCAGCAAAAGATAAACTTTTTTCGATTATAGCTCATGATTTGCGCAGTCCTTTTACCTCTCTGATAGGTCTGACTGAATTTATGATAGACGATATTGATGAAATGGAAAAAGATGAAATAATTAATTTTGCCACCAAGATAAGTGAAAGTTCAAAGCACATTCTTAATCTAATTGAAAATCTTTTACAATGGTCAAGAATTCAATCGAACAAAATGATATGTGAAAAAGATAGATTTAACTTAAAAGAATTAGTTTTTGAAGTTGTAGAGGTTTTGAACAATAATGCTCAAAACAAGAATATAAGCATTAAAAATCTTGTAGAAAAAAATTCCTATGTTATAGCAGATAGGAATATGATTTTTTCAGCCATCCAAAATTTGATTTCAAATGCTATTAAGTTTACTCACAGCGGTGGACAAATAAAAATCAGCATAAATGGAAAGGATCGGTTTTACGAAGTATCGGTCGAAGATAACGGTGTAGGTATGGATAAAGGAACTCTGAGTAATTTATTCAGGATCGATGTGCATAATACCGCTCTGGGAACAAATGAAGAGAGAGGCAGTGGATTAGGATTAATACTTTGCAAAGAGTTTATTGAAAAGAACGGAGGAAAAATCCGAGCTGAAAGTGAATTAGATATTGGGTCCAAATTTACTTTTACTATTCCAAAACCTAAGTGGAAAAATTAAGCGGAGATGAAATGAAAAAACTTGAAAGAAGAGATTTCTTAAAAAAATCATCTTTGGCAATTGCTGGTACGGGTTTATTGGCAGCGTGTAATTCTAAAAGTGAAAATGCTAGTCCTGCAGTAATCAATAAGAAAAAGTATGAGTGGAAAATGGTTACTGCCTGGCCGCCTCATTTTCCGATTGTTGGTGAAGGTGCAGATAAGTTGGCAAAAGATATAGAAGAAGTATCCGAAGGACAATTAAAGATAAGAGTATACGGCGGCGGTGAGCTTGTACCTCCGCTTGAGTCATTCGATGCAGTTAGCCAGGGTGTTGCAGAAATGTGTCACAGTGCATCTTATTATTGGGCAGGTAAAGCACCGGCTTCACAGTTTTTTACAAGTTTACCTTTCGGCATGAACACTCTTCAATCTTATGCCTGGCTGCAAGAGGGAGGAGGACACGATCTCTGGAAAGAAGCCTATGAAAAATTTAATCTAATTCCTTTCCCTGCAGGCTGCACAGGCGGACAAATGGGAGGCTGGTTTAATAAGAAAATCAATTCCGAAAATGATTTGAAAGGATTAAAAATTAGAATTCCGGGAATAGGCGGAAAGGTTTACACAAAAGCTGGCGGATCAGCAATACTTTCTGCAGGCGGTGAAATTTATACAAATCTAGAAAGAGGAGTGATTGATGCGGCAGAATGGATAGGACCGTATCATGATTACTTAATGGGCTTTCACAAAATTGCAAAATATTATTATTACCCCGGATGGCATGAACCGACTGGAGTTTTGGAATTAGTAGTAAACAAAAATTCGTTTGGGAATCTTCCAAAAGATTTACAAAAGTTAATTGAAGTAACTGCATCAGCATACAACATAAAAATGTTATCCGAATTTGAAGCTAAGAATGTTGAATACCTTGAAAAGATCAAAAACGAAACTGATGTAAATGTTGAAAAATTTCCCGCAGAGGTTATAGACTCGTTTAAAAAGTATTCAAAAGAAGTAATTGAAGAAATAATATCGAATGATACAATGAGTAAAAAAGTTTATGATTCGTATGAGAAGTTTCAGAACACTACTAATACTTGGGTTGAAATGTCTCAGTCAAATTATTCTAATAGTTAATAAGCTTGGGCAACCACAAAGCTAATTCAGGAAAGAATATTACAAGCGATAACCCGATCAATTGAATCCCAACATACGGGATAATTCCTTTATAAATATCATTGGTTGAAACACCTTCCGGGGCAACACCCTTCAAAAAAAAGAGCGCAAAACCAAATGGCGGCGTTAAAAAAGAAGTTTGTAGATTTATAGCAATCAATATTCCTATCCATAGCAGATCTACATCAAGATGAATAAAAATGGGTGCTACTACAGGCACAATAATAAAAGTGATCTCGATAAAATCAATAAAGAAGCCAGCAACAAAAATTATTATCATCACTATTGCAAGAAAATGATGAGCTTCCATGTTTGCGCCGGTAATTAAATTTGTTAAATAAATATCTCCATCCATTCCCCTGAAAACCAGGCTGAATGCTGAAGCTCCAACAAGAATCATAAAAGCCATGCTTGTCAGACTCATGGTTTTTGTCATTACGTCTTTCAATGTGCTTAAATTGAATTTTCCTCTTACAAGAGTTAAGATTGTTGTACCTAAAGCGCCGATTGCCGCAGCCTCAGTGGGTGATGCAATTCCCGCAAAGATTGATCCCAGTACAATAATGATTAGCGTCAGTGGAATGAGAAAAGCCGTAACAATTTTTTTTACTCTTTGAGTACCAACAAATTTTTCTAATTAATTTTTGGACATTGAAGGAACTTGTGAGGGTTTGAAAATTGCTAAATAAACTATCCATAAAAAGTAAAGAAAAACCAGTATGAAGCCTGGAATAACAGCAGCAATAAATAGATCGCCTACTGAGATATTTAATACACTTCCTAAAAGAACCAGAACAATGCTTGGAGGAATTATCTGTCCAAGCGTACCGGACGCAGAAATTATGCCGGTTGCAACTTTTGAATTGTAACCTTTTCTTAGCATTACAGGTAATGTTAATACTCCCATTGTTACTACAGTAGCGCCAACAATGCCTGTTGCTGCTGCGAGCATTGCACCTACGACCAGCACAGAAATCGCAAGTCCGCCGTTGAGCTTTCCGAATAACAAAGCCATTGTTTCAAGCAGCTCTTCAGCTAAACCGGATTTCTCAAACATCACTCCCATAAAAATAAATAAGGGAACGGCTATTAAAATGTAATTTGTCATTATTCCCCAAATCCTTAGGGGTAACAGGTTGAAAAAATCAAACCCAAATGTGAATAGGCCAAATATTAATGATACTCCACCAAGTGTATAAGCGACTGGAAAGCCTGCCATGAGTAAGAAGAGAATAACTACAAAAAAAACAAGTGGGAGAGCTTCCATTCTAATCCGATTTAGTTTTTTCTTTAAGAGTTATAAATGATTTTAAGAATAGACTAATTCCTTGCAAAAAAAGGAATAGGAATGAAATAGGCAAAAAAGATTTCAAAACAAATCTTGCGGGAAGACCACCTGGGTCAGGTGATGTTTCCAAAATTTGAAATGAACTGTAGACAAAATTTTTTGAAGCAAAAATGACCATTAAACAAAAAGGCGCAAGCAGGAGAAATGATCCGATTATATTTACTATTGCTTTATTTTTTTCGTTCAATCTTGAGTAAATAATATCTACACGAACATGGCCGTCATTCTTTAATGTATATGCCGCTGAAAGCATAAACAAAACCGAAAATAAATGCCATTCCAATTCTTGAACACCAACGCTGCTTACTTTCAAAAAATATCTTGTAAAGACATCGTAACAAACAACTAAAACCAAAATCAAACTCAGCCATGACGTTGCGCGTCCAATTTTATCATTAAAAGCATCAATGACATTTGTGATATAATTTATTATATTCATACGTCTGAAGAGAATAAAACAATAAAGGTAAATAAATTTCAGTACTAAATACAGAATTTTACGAGCAAAACAAATTAGACATTAAGTTCCGGTTTTCTTAAATTTAGTTTGAGTTCTTGGAATATATTTTCGTATGTAAGCAGATATAAGTCCAATAATAAATTGAGGAAAAATGCAGGACCAGTTAATTAACAAGAATTTAAAAGACAAGTCTATCCAAGATAATGATGAAAAGATAAGCCTAAATGAAACTATGATCTGTTACAAAAGTCCTGTGTCGGCAATCTTGTTAGGGGATCATACTCATTACAATGATGGAATAATAATTTCGTCAGCTTTAAACAAACACACAACCGTAAAAGTATCAAAAAGGGATGATTGTCAGGTATTTGTAAAAACAAAATGGGATAATTCTGAGTTTTATCACCCACTTCAAATTAGGTTGGGCGAGAACTACAAATATCCTATGAGCAACTTAGTCAGCATCATTAATTTACTCTTGCAAAATGAATATCAAATTAAAGGCTTTAACTGCGAAATTGATTCAGACATACCTGAATGCTGTGGAAATGGGACTTATGCCGCGTTTCAAATACCTTTAATAAAATCGATTAATGATCTTTACGAATTAAATATTTCAAATGAAAAAATTGTTGAATTATCAAGAAAGGCAGAGCTTAATATAATTGGAAAAATTTCAAATATTGCTCATCATTTCACATCAATGTATTCTAAATTAAACCATTTTACTAAAATAGATCTCAGAACAAAAGAAGTTGAATTTCTGAAACATGATAACAACATACAACTGGTAATAATTGAAACCGGAAAAAGAATAAAAGTAGAGAAAATATGTAAAGAAAGAATTGAAGAATGTGTAGTAGGTGTTAAAGGTTTAAGACTATACATTTGGGGTATTAAAAACCTGAGAGATGTTAAATCGGATTTTCTGCAGAGGCATGTTCACATGATTCCCAATAGAGTTTACAAAAGATGTGTATTTAATATAACCGAAAGGGATAGGGTATTTAAGGCTATTGAGGATTTAAAGAATAATGATATGCTTTCGTTTGGGAAAATAATGTTTCAATCTCACAATGCACTTAGAGACGAATATGAAATTAGCAGTGATGAGCTTGATTACGTAGTTAATGAAAATTCCAACATCAGTGATGTAATTGGATCAAAAATTTTGAGCTGTACCCCGATCCATAGTACTATAAATATCATGAAAAGAGGCAGTTCAAGTAACAACTTTGATTTGCTGAAACATAATTATTTTAGCAAGTTTGGAAAAGAGCTGAATATGTTTGAGCTGGAAAGTTCCAACGGGATGCAGAAGTATTAATTTACAAATAAAATTTAACATTATCTAAACACTTTATTTAGAAGCATTTACTATCTTTAGCCATAACATACCATAATTTCAGCTTGATTTTATAATGTCAGATAAATACATTTTCTACCATATTTTTCGGAGTTTATATGAGTTATTCTTCAGATTATTTTGATAATGATGGAGAGAAGATAATAAGTGATGGTGAATTAAAAGAAAGAATAGAAACTTGTAAAAAATATATAAATGACGGCCAGGCTTTTTTTAATATAGATTATATAGAAGAAACACTTCAATTCTGTTTTGAATATGATCTCGCCGAGGACGGTTTTTTTATTGCTGATTCTGTTATTGATATTGCACCTTATAACTCTGAGTTTTGGCAATACAAAGGGATTTTTCTAAATAATCTTTTTGAATTTGAAGAAGCTTATGATGCTTTCACAAAAGCAATATCTTTGAATCCAAACGATGTTGAAACGTTGATTAACAAATCTGTTTCCGAAGATAACCTTGGAATGTTTGACGAAGCTGTTGAGACATTGCACGAAGCACTTTCGCTGGAGCCAAACAACGAAGAAGCTGTTTTTAGTTTGGGTGTTTTATTTGAAAGACAGGAAGAATATAAAAAAGCTATTAGCTATTTCAAAAAGGCTGTAGAGCTTGATGATACATATAGTGAAGCTTGGTATGAGCTTGGGTATTGCTATGAATTTTTAAACGACTTCAAAAACGGGCTCGATGCTTATAACCGCTTTCTTGACTTAGAACCTTATAGTTCTTCCGGGTGGTACAATATCGGAATAATCAACATTAAACAAGGTAAGTTTGAAAAGGCAATTAGTAATTTTGAACTATCGATTGCTTTGCGTGACGATTTTGCAGGCGCCTGGTTTAATATCGGTGTAGCTTACGCTAAAATGAACAGATACAATGATTCGCTAAAAGCATTTTTGAAAGCAGGTGAAATTGATCCGTTTGACGAATTAGTTTGGTACAACTTAGGTCAGATTTATGAAGAACTAGAGAATATTCTAAAGGCAATAGAATGTTACGATAAATCTATTAAGTTAGATGAAGAATATTTTGAAGCTTATTTATCTAGAGGGTATTTACATAATTTATTGGGTAAATACGAATTAGCCCGAGTTGATTTTAACAAGGCGATCACTATTACAAGTAATTCGTTTGAAGCTTGGTATGCTGGTGCAGAGCTTGAATATTCTATGGGTAAATTAAACAGCTCGATAAATAGCTATAAAAAAGCACTGGAAATTGACCCAGGCAGTTTTGATGTTTGGTATAAATTAGCTGAAGCTAATATTGAACTTGGTAAATGGGAGGAAGGGATAAAGGCATTTGATGTTTGCATTCGGATTAATCCGAAAAATGCTTCGTCGTATTATGGTAAAGCCAAAGCATATTTCTTTTTAAATCATACGCAAAATGCAATTGATTGCCTGAAACGAGCTTTCAATATAGACCCTGAAATTAAAAAGAAATTTGAAAGAGAATATCCTGATGTAAAATCCTCCCGGTTGTTCAAAAAGCTTCTTGAAGAGAATCAATCCTGAGAATTATGCATTATCAAAATAAACTAAAACAAGATACCAAAATAATTGGTGTTTTAGGTCATCCTATTAAACAATCCTATTCACCCTTAATGCACAATATTGCATTTGAGTTGTCGGGATTAGATTATATTTACCTGCCTTTTGATGTCCCTAGGTCGAATTTAAGAGCTGCACTAAAAGGTATGGTTGCTTTGGGAATAGAGGGAATGAACGTGACTGTCCCGCATAAAGAAAAAATCATAGATTTCTTGAGCGATATTAGCGAAGAAGCAAGTATTGTAGGAGCTGTTAACACTATAGTCAATGAAAACGGAACATTGCAAGGTTACAATACCGATGTAAACGGTATCCTTGAAACATTACTTCCTTATAAAAAAGAAATTGCTGATCAAAATGTTGCGATTATTGGTGCAGGCGGAGCTTCAAGAAGTGTAATATATTCTTTGATAAGACACTTTAAAGCAAAAAAAATCATTTTACTTAATAGAACTGAACAAAAAGCAGAATCGCTAAAGGAATATTTTGCTGCAAGGATGCTTTACAATAAGTTCAAAGTTTACGAGTTAGTACCACCTGATATTATTGACATATTGAGAGACGCAAAATTGGTTGTTAATACTACTGCAATTGGAATGTTCCCTAATACTGATGACTCAGCTACGACAATTGCCGAATCTTTTTGTAAAAATCAAATTGTTTTTGATGTTGTTTATAATCCGATTAAAACTAAGTTTTTACAAATTGCTGAATCGCAAGGGGCTAAAGTAATCGGCGGGTTGAAAATGTTTGTAGAACAGGGTGCAAAGTCATACGAATTGTGGACAGGGCAAGAAATGCCGAAAGATAAAATATTCAAAACACTTGAAGCATATTTATTGACTTAATGATTCCACTGCTTGCTTAATTCTATTGAGCCCTTCTTTTATATTTTCCATCGAAGTAGCAAATGATAATCTTACGTAGCCTTCAGCACCGAAAACAGTTCCGGGTATTACTGCAACATTATGTTCATTTAATAAATAGTCTGAAAAATTCTCCGAAGTATTTATATTATTTTTATTCAACAATTCCTTTATGTTTATAAATGAATAAAACGTACCTTCGCTTTTATTGGTGTATAATTTTTTTATTTCATTAATTTTTTCAAAAACAAAGTCTCTTCGCCTTTGATATTCTTCCCGCATTTTTTTTACGCTGTCCTGGCTGTTGCTGAGAGCTTCAATAGCAGCATATTGTGTAACAGAATTTGGGCAGGAAGTACTGTGGCTCTGAATTTTATTCATTGCCGAAATGATTTTTTTATTGGCTGCTGAAAAGCCCAAACGCCAGCCTGTCATTGAATATGCTTTTGAAATTCCGTTAACTACAACTGTTCTTTCTTTGATTTCGCTGTTTAAGGATGCAAAACTTATAAATTCGTTATCGTCAAAAACAATCTTTTCATAAATTTCATCTGTGATTACGTATAAATTACTTTCCAAAACAACTTCTGCTAATCCTCCAAGTTCTTCTCGGGAATAAACACTTCCCGTTGGATTTGAAGGATTACATAAGATCAATACTTTCGAATTATCAGTTATGGCTTTTTTCAGTTCGTCTTTTGCAATCTTAAAATTATTTTCTTCTCTGCTTCTTATTTCAACAGCTGTTGCTTCGGCCAAAGAGATCATGTGCGGATATGAAGTGTAATATGGCGATTGGTAAATCACCTCATCTCCCGGACCCGTTAATGACAACATTGCGTTAAACAAACCCTGCTTAGCTCCCGTGGATACAATTATTTCGTCAGGTTCGTATTCTAAATTGTTATCCCGTTTAAATTTATTTATCACAGCTTCTTTTAATTCATTTATGCCTGAGTTTTTTGTGTACTTGGTTTTGTTTGAATTAATCGCATTAATTGCTGCAGCCTTGATATTTTCCGGTGTAGGAAAGTCAGGCTCGCCTGCAGTAAAATCAAATACTTTAATCCCTTTGTTTTTTAGTTCCATTGCGGTACCGGCAATTTTCATCGCCTTCGAGAATGAAATTTTATCTGTTCTTCCGGATAACAATTCTTAAGTCCTTTTAAATTGAGTGCAATATAAAAGAAGGAAAGATTACATACAAAATCCTTGAGTGAATAATTTTTCAGGTACAAAATTGAGTATTGATTATGAAAATAAAAAAAATTAGCTTTCCAAAAATCTTGAAAGGGATAAAAATGAAAACATGTTTAGCAATTACTTTTGCCTTTTTACTTTTAACTTCTACCTTGACTGAAGCACAATCATATAGAAACTCAACATACTTTTCCGGGCATTTCGGTGCAAGAACTTCAACACTTAACAGTCGTGGGCAAGAAGGCGGATTAAACGCCTCGTTTGGCGCGGGCTTTGGCTTCCCGATTTACAAAAATCTTTCGTTTTACAGTAAGGTTACGTATTTCTTAAATGATGATTTTACAACTTTCGATGACCCACAATTACTGAGTTCTGATTTTCAGTTATTCAATAACACCCAACTAGTAAACGGATCGTTCAGCCAGCTAATAATGAATGCCGGATTACAGTACAACATCAGAGTTTCTGAAGAAATAAATTTTGGCTTTAACGGTGGATTTACTTATTCGCTGATTAACCAGGATGCAAGATTATCCAACGGACAAATAATAAGTAATATTACCAACGAAGGGGTTTACGGCTACTTTGGCGGCGGCTTTGTTGAAAAAAGATTTGCAGATGAAAACTTTGCCCTTTTTGCAGAAGCCCAATACAATTACATTGACGGCAGCGCAATTTATTTTAGGGACAGATTCAGTGGAACAAACGTAACCATTGGCGGCAGGTATTATTTGAGTAGGTTTTGAGTTTAGCTTTCAGTTTTAAGCTATCAGCTGTCGGTTAAAATAAAAGAAGTAGAATTTAAATCCCCGATATCTCTAAGATATCGGGGATTTTTTGTTTAAACATCAACACTAACTTAAACTGGGAGGTCACGGTCGCACCGTGACTATTACTGTCCGGTTAAGGATAATCTAATTCCAGTTGAGAATCAAAAATATGCCTACACTTCTCGGGAGGATCATCAAACAATTCAAATAAATCTTTTCTATGCATTAGGTTTGTTTGAATCAATCTGGCACAAGTTTGCATAGATTTTTCAAAGGGCAGAATATTCTGAAAGAATTTTATCAGTAAGAATGCTATCAATGCAGTTATCACTTGTATCTTTAATGCATTTGCTGATCTTCCCAAGAATTTTTTTATTTTTAAATT
>CAJHYN010000006.1_pt1 | contig 35609 bp, 39 predicted proteins | sample 9198641 | NCBI WGS metagenome assembly CAJHYN01 (sample SAMEA7708370, study PRJEB35096) | sediment metagenome | biome: marine neritic benthic zone biome [ENVO:01000025]; feature: sediment [ENVO:00002007]; material: shallow marine sediment [ENVO:03000034] sea grass bed [ENVO_01000059] ... | reverse complement strand
TAAGAAAGGACCTTAACGGGCAACTAAACGATGATTTTAAGGATAGCTTTGCAATTATAGAAACAGGTGGAAGAAGACTAATTAAAACTATTGATTCAATATTAAATATGTCACAATTGCAAGCCGGCAGTTTTGAAGTGAATAAAACATATATTGAACTTCGCAAAGTTGTGAACGAACTTGTTTCGGCTTTTAAATCAAGAGTAGAAGATAAAAACTTAGAACTAAGATTTGACACATGCTGCGAAGAATGTAAGATATATGCCGATGAATACACGGTTACACAGTTAATTGAAAATTTACTTGATAATGCTATCAAATATACCCGCTATGGCTACATTGAAATCTCTATATCAAAAAATAATTATAGTAAAAGAATTCTTAAGGTAACGGATACCGGCATTGGTATATCTGAAGATTTTCAAAAGAATATATTCGCCCCATTTTCGCAAGAGGAAACTGGCTATACAAGGAAATTTGAAGGAGCAGGCCTAGGGCTTTCACTTGTTAAGCAATATGCAGATTTGAACAATATCGATATCCATTTGGATAGTCAAAAAGGAAAAGGATCTACTTTTACAATTGTTTTCAATAATTGATTCTCTGAGATAAATTTTATTTGTCCCCACACCCGTCACTCATTCGTCTATTAAATAAATTCATAAGAATTCTAATTAAAAAAGGAGAAAACATGTCTAAATATATGTATCTTTTCAGGGGTGGAGAGAAACATCGCTCTCAATTGAGTGAACAAGAAATGCAGGTACACATGCAGAAATGGGTTACATGGATGAACGGACTTGCAGAAAAAGGCACACTCGTGGATGGTTCACCCTTAAGGAAAAATGATAGGAAAGTTGTTACCGGCGGAGATAAAATTGTAAGCGACGGTCCTTATGTTGAAGGAAAAGAATTAGTAGGAGGTTATTTAATTGTAAATGCTGAAAACCTTGGAGGAGCAGTTGAAATATCAAAAGACTGTCCGATTTTTGAGCATGACGGACAAGTTGAAGTAGCAGAAATTTTACCAATGTAATTAAAATCAAAAAAAGGAGAATTAATTATGGCAAAGTATCTTTATTTATTCAGAGGCGGTGACGCAAGAAGAATTCAAGAATCACCTGAAGAAATGCAGGTGCATATGGAAAAATGGAAAACATGGATGTCCGGCTTAGCAGAAAAAGGACAACTGATTGACGGCCTTCCATTAAGTAAAGAAGGAAAACAAGTCTTAAAAGGTGGTGAAGTTGTGCATGATGGCCCATACGCAGAAGGTAAAGAAATTGTAGGCGGTTATTTAATGGTAAATGCTGACGACTTTGATGGCGCCGTAGAAATATCAAAAGGCTGCCCCATATTTGAGCACGACGGACAGGTTGAAGTCCGCGAAATTATGAATATGGGATAATTGCAAAAAGATACTCACCAATCCGGTAGGATTGGTGAGTATTTGTTATACCCAAATTATCAAGATTACCTTCCCAATAACAATAAAGACATTCTAACTTATTATAATTCAACAAGTTAACTGAAATAAGGTTTTAGTTTTTGTTTGATTATTTATATATTTAGCATGATTTTCTGCATGATAAAAATACATTATATAAATGTGAGTGAGCATGAGACTACATTACTATTTTATTTTGCTACTTTTTATTCTCATCTATGGTTGTTCTGCTTCTGGTTTTGATCAGGGAGTTATCAAAAAATCATTAAATTATGAGACTGTTACTTCTGATGAAGAGATTCAACGAATTCTAAATCTTAAATCACAATTAAAAGCCCCCTTTCGACTGGGAATATACCTTGATCAGAAGGCATTGGATTGGCGGGAGAAAAAATATTGGCGTTGGCTTGAAGATGATAGAGATAGCCTTGTCGGTAGATTTAAGGAATATTATGGAGAACTTTTTTCAGATGTATTTTTCATTCCTTCAAGTATGGTTGGGCAAGCATCATTATTAGAAATTCGTACTGCTGCTGCACGACATAATGCTGATGCTGTATTAGTATTTAGAGGAGTTAGTGATGTTGATACATATGGAAATTTTTGGTCCTGGACATACTTAACCTTAATAATGGGATGGATTGTACCAGGTACAGATGTTGACACATATTTTAAAATGAATGCTGCATTGTGGGATGTAAGAAATGAATATCTCTATTGCACTGCAGAAATCGATGAATACAAAAATTTTTCGACTCCCGGTTTGTTGGTTTCAGGCAACAAAAAGCAAGCAATTGAAGAGAGCAAAAAGGAAGTATTTGATAAACTAATTTCCGAATTAAAAATTAGATTAAACAATCTTTATATTGCTCCACAAGGGGGGACGTACTAATAAATTAAGTCTTGGATTTTGATAATGAAAAAAGAAGATAGGAATACGAGATATTTCATTGACTTAGATTTGGAAACAATGGAAATAATTAATTGGGACTATGATCAGAAAGATTTATTGGTTGAAGAAAAACTGGACATTCCTGGCCTTCACAGATTATTTATTTCAAAAGGGCAGTATAATAAGCTTGTGGAGAAAAGGAAAAAAATTCATTGCTAATAAGTAAAAATTATCCTTCTCAATTTGTCATACCCTATAAAACTTTGCATTACGCAAATTGTTTTGTTACTTTATCTTTTATATAAAATAAAGGATAACCACTCCCTTGATACCGTTTGTAAAAATCCCGGAATATCCAATTAGCACTGCAGTAGAGTTGTTTTGGTTTTGCAAGTCGGATGATGTTCATTCTAAAGTAACAACCTTCCCGGTATTAAATGAAGGATTGTTTATTGATTTTTCGCAGAGTTACAAAACCGTATACTTTAACGGTAAGCCAATAATCAGCAACAAAACAATTTGGATTACCGGCATGCAAACCAAACCTATGCAGACTGAAATAAAAGGGAATCATGAGCAGTATGGGATATTGTTCAAACCCGGCGGGTGTTACAAATTGTTTTGAGTGCCTGCTTCTGAATTTGCCAACCGGACCATTGATGCGACCGATGTTTTCGGTAATCAGTTCGATATAATTATAGACATGGTAATAAAAGAAATAAATCCGTTATCAAAACTATCGGCTATTGAAAATTTTCTTCTAAAAAGAATTAATCAAAGGGATGTAAATCCTTATCTGGAGAATGTTATTTCGGCGTTAAACGATAACGGTCTGAGAAACGGAGGCATAAAAAAATTGATTGCTGAAATTAATCAATCCACAAAATCATTTATTGCAAACTTTAAAAAAGTTTACGGGATTACTCCCAAAAAGTTTTGTCAAATGAAACTGATAAATAACTCTTTAATCGACATTATTTCCAAACCTTCATTGTCCTTAACACAAGTTGGTTTAAAGAATGGTTTTTATGATCAATCTCATTTTATCAAGCATTTTACATCTTTCTTAAATGTCACACCAAAAGAGTACAGAAATTACGCTCAGGAAGGAAAAGTAACAAAAGAATACCCAAACTTTTTGGAACACGCAGGGTAAATTCCGTACAATTTTCAGAAACCCAGTTGTAATATATTTCGAACAAAAAGAGAATAGGAAATGAAACACATTAAAACATTTTTAATCGGAATAATTGTTTTTTCGTTTTTTAATAACTTTCAAGGAAATATAAAGGGAAACGACATGCAGGAAAATAAAAAAAATAAAGGCAGGGTAACCGGTATAGGCGGAATATTCTTTAAAAGTGAAAACCCTAAAAAAATAGCAGAGTGGTACCGCGATAATTTAGGATTGGTAATTGACGAATACGGCTCTCCGTTTGAGTTCAGGAATGCGAACAGGCCGGATGAAATAAATTACCTGCGCTGGGGGCCTTTTTCGGAAAATAGCAAATATTTTGAACCATCCCAAAAGGAGTTTATGATCAACTACCGAGTTGAAAATATTGAAGCTCTCGTGGAAGAATTAAAAAGCAACGGCGTTACAGTGGTTGATTCAATAGAAACTTATGATTACGGCAAGTTTGTTCATATTCTTGATTCGGAAAATAACAAAATTGAATTGTGGGAGCCTGTTGATTCTGTTTTTACTGAACTTTATAAAGGCGAAGGCAAAACTACAAAATAGTATCAATAGACATTAAGGCTTATCAAATTCGCTAATTATAGTTACAGCCAATATCTTCGTGCATTTCTTGAAAAAAGCTGATGAGACAAATTCCTTAACTTTTGGAGACCGTCGTGAAAGGAATTTCATTATTATTTAGCATAATTGGAGATTTTAACAAAATGTCGTGCTAATGTCGTGTTCATGTGGTTTGATTGTACTGTAAAAAAGCATTTAATTGTAAATAAAAAGTCATGACTACAGGACAACAAATAAAGCAATTGAGATTGCAGAAAGGATTAACGCAAGAAGAGCTTGCTGAGAAAACTTACATCAGTGCACGAACTATTCAGCGTATTGAAAATGATGAAGTTGAACCAAGAGCATTTACAATTCAAGCAATTGCCGCTGCTTTGGAAATTGATTTTGAAGAGTTGTACAATAGAGAAAAAGAAGAGCAGGAAAAAGAAAGTAAATTTTGGATTCCTTTGCTGCATTTAAGTGGTTTATTTGTTCTTTTTTTTCCGCCGCTAATTATTTGGATTAAGAAAAAAGATCATATCAAAAATCTTAGAGAACATGGGGTTGACGTATTAAATTTTCAACTGACTATGTTAATCTATTTACTCTTGCCGAGTATTTTTTCCTTTTTATTAATAACTATACCGATAATAATTATTATTGGGATGTTTAGTAATATTGTTATTATAGTAAATACTATAAAAGTGATAAATCAGCAACCGTATAATTACCCGCTGTCGCTGAGGATACTAAAAAAATAATGATGCATCTTCTGTAGGATTTTTCCGGTTTATCTGCCATGGCTTCATAATAAATAATATTGCTGTCAATGAGAGTATGCCCAACTGGCCATCAAGGTTTGAGCAAGATCATATCTTAGGAAACTACTTGTTTTGATTTAAAAGATTATAGATTTATATTTATAAAAATCTATAAATGGAGAAACAGTATGGGCAAAACTTATTTTGCTTTGAAGAAATACCTTTACCTATCTGCCTTCTTATTTTTGCTTTCTTGTTCTTCGTCCATCAAAACAGGTACATTTATAGCTATTTCAGATATCCACTTTGACCCTTTCCACAATGGTGTTTCAATTGATACACTTGTTAAATCTCCTTACAAGGATTGGGATAAAATCTTTAATGATCTCGGCAGTAATGAATTCAATAATTACGGACATGATTCTGATTACAAACTGGTTGCTTCATTCTTAGAAGAATTGTCTGCAAAAAGTAATAAACCGGATTTCATTATTTACACGGGAGATTTTGTTGTACACCATTTTTTAGATACACTCTATGCTCTAACACAAAATGATAGTAGTGATGCATCAAACAGATTTATTCACAAAACATTTGGCTTTATAACTTCAAAAATAAATCAGTACTTCCCAGACATCCCTATATTTTTTGCGCTGGGTAATAATGACTCTTACACAGGTGATTATAATTCAGTTTGGGATGGAGCCTTTTTCCATCAGACGTCCGGTGTATTGTTCGATTACTTTATCAAAGACTCAAATCTTAAAAAAGCTTTTTTGAAAACTTACCCAATCAATGGGTGCTATACCGTTAAGTTTCCAAATACAAAAAACCAAAGGCTGATTTCAATTAACGCGAATTTTCTTTCAACTAAAAGCAATGAAATTTCTCGCGGTAAGAATGTTTTAGATTGGCTTGAAACAGAACTAGAAAAAGCACGTACAAATGAGGAAAATATCTGGTTAATTCAGCATATTCTGCCGGGAGTTAATGTTTTTCATACAATGCAGCACGTAAATCCTGGTGATTCGATTTCTTCTGCGGAAATGTTTATGACTAATAACCATAATGAAAGATTAATCTCTTTAATAAAGAGTTACAGCGATGTAATTTCAGCTTGCTTCGGCGGGCATATTCACATGGATGATTTTAGGCTCTTTAAAGAGAAACCCGCAGTAAAAGATCCGGCTTCTGTATTTTTGCATGTTACTCCGGCAGTTTCACCGATATTCGGCAATAACCCGGCTTTCCAGATTTTCAATTACAACAAATCAACTTTCGAACTTTTGGATTACAATTCTTACTACCTTGACTTGGCAGCAATTCAAAAGCAATGGGCACACGAATACAATTTTAATAATTCTTACAATCAAAACGGAATAAACAATAAATCGTTAAACAGAATCTTTTCAGATATATTGAGCGATTCAACAAAGAGAAATAATTACATCAATTTTTATTATAGTAAAAGCAGTAAGTCTTCGATAAAATCAAAGTGGGTCGGCAACTGGAGTGGAATTAGCAATTTAACCGACTCAAACTTTGTGAAGATGTACAACCAGAACGCTGATAAAAATAAGCCCAAATAAATTTTCGGTTATTCATTCCGGAACCTTAATTTTTGTCTTCTCTTAAAGTTTCGGATGCCGGGGTGAACAACAGTTTTGTAATTCTAAATTATATAATAGTATTTTCATTTCATGATTACTCCTTCATTAAACATATGGCATATCATCTGTCTGTTCGGGGCGCTTCAAGGAGTGTTTTTATTTATACTTTTGCTCTTTAACAAACGCGGTAATAAATCTGCTAATATTTTTTTGGCATTGTTTGTACTGTCTTTTTCTTTAAGGCTTATTGAGATAGTTGCCTTTTGGTCGAAACACTTAATTGATTTTCCCTTTCTGTTTACATTGACTCACCCGCTGGTTTATTTGTTCGGACCTTTGCTCTATTTTTACGCAAGATTTTTATTAAAAGAAAATAAAAGCTACTCAGTTAAAAAATATGTTTTTCATTTCCTGCCTTTCATTATTCATTTCGTTATCTATCTCCCTTTTTATTTAATGGACTCTGAAATAAAGGTACAAATCATTGATAGAGTTTATTCGGATGCACCACGTGATCCGCAGATAGGATTGGTTGTTATTTATCTATTACAAATTCCTCACCTATTTGTTTATTCTCTACTAATAAATACATTGCTAAAATCGTATAACCTAAAGACGAAAAACCATTTTTCCTTCACTCAAAAAATAAATTTGAAATGGCTGCAGCAGTTGCTGGTAATTTTTGCTGTCTTCACTATTGCGTGGATGAGCTACGGAATCTTATCTGGCTTTGGTTCTGCTTATTATTTCGCTGCAGATTATGTTTTAACTATCGGAATGGCTGTAATGGTTTACTCTATTGTTATTAAATCGTTTATTAATCCTGAAATTCATTCTCAAATAAGCGTTGTTAAATCTAACGGGAAATATGAGAAATCCACTTTGACAAAAAGCCTTGCAGCTAAAATTGAGGCAGACGTTCACAAATTAATGAAAGAAGGAAAACCCTATTTAAATAGCACTATAAAATTAAGCGAATTCGCTAAACTGCTTAACGCTCATCCGCATCATGTTTCACAAATACTTAATGAAAGCTTTGAGTTGAACTTTTACGATTTCATAAACAAACATAGGATAGAAGAGTTTAAAAGAAAATTAAACGAACCTGCCAATAAAGATTACACTTTGCTTGCATTAGCATTCGAAGCAGGTTTCAATAACAAGACTTCTTTTAATAATGCTTTCAAAAAGTTTAACGGAATTACTCCTGCAGAGTTTAAAAAGCAATTGAACCATTCTCAAAAGTAAATTTAGAAAATTCTACTTGACATCTGAATTTTCACGATGTATTTTACTACTTAGTTAATTAACTGAATGATTAAATAAAAAATAATATAAATGGATAATTTAAGTACAACTTTTTCAGCACTTGCCGACCCAACACGCCGTGCTATCCTTGCACGTTTAAGTTCCGGAGATGCGACAGTAAACGAATTAGCAGAACCCTTCAAGATCAGTCTTCCGGGTATTTCCAAACATTTAAAAGTACTTGAACGCGCGGGATTAATTTCGAGAAGCCGCGATGCACAATGGCGACCTTGTTCTTTAAAACCGGAAATATTAAAAGAAGCCGCAGATTGGTTAGAATTTTACAGGAAACATTGGGAAGAAAGCTTTGATAAGCTCGATGGCTATTTAAAGGAAATTCAATCAAAGGAGAAATAGAATGTCTGATTCAAAAAAGGTTCTAAACGAAGTTGTAATTACACGAATTTTTGACGCTCCCCCTGAACTTGTTTGGAAAGCCTGGACGGAACCGGAACACTTTAAAAAATGGTGGGGACCAAAAGATTGTATTTCTCCGGCATGCGAAATAGACCTTCGGATAGGTGGAAAGTATCTATTTTGCATGAGATTAAAAGATGGACAAGAATATTGGAGTACCGGCTTCTACAAAGAAATAATTCCAAATAAGAGATTGGTTTTCAGCCACAGTTTTGCTGATGAAAACGGGAATATTGTTCCGGCAACTTATTATGGGTTTGAAGGAAAGTTTGAATTGGAAATGGAAATAACAGTAACATTTGAAGAAGAAGTCGGGAAGACGAGGATGATATTAAGGCAAATTGGCATGCCGGATAATCATATAGAGCCAATGAACGTAGGCTGGAATGAATCATTCGATAAGCTTGAAGAAAGTCTTTAAATAATCACATAAAAACATTTAATAAAGGAGAATCAGATGGAATTAAAAAGCTTAGTCAAAAATTGGTTTGACAAATGGAAAGAAGGAGATTTTTATAATTTACCTATTTCTGAGAATTTCAAGCATACCAGCCCATTCGGCACAATAAACGGGAAAAAAGAGTACATCAATCTGGTTGAAGCCAACAAAGACAAATTTTTGGGGTATCGCTTCGAAATACATGATGAGATTTATGATAAAGAAAAAGCTTGTGTTCGCTATACTGCGATTCAAGGTGATTTTAGTTTGGATGTGAGTGAATGGTATTACGTAAAAAATGATTTAGTTGAAGAAATTGTGGCTTACTACCATATTGGCGAGATACGGGACGAACGAAAACTTTCTGATACGCAAGGATATGAGTAAAAATCTAATTTTCAAAAAACAGCCTTAAATTTTACTTCTCAATACTAATCTTTCTCTTAATTCTCAAAAAGCAGAGCAAGAGTAAGATTATGAGTATGATTAAGAATTCAAACACCATAATGTGAAATTTAATCTGCCCGCGCAAAACTTCATAGAATCAAATTTTTATTTCCTTTTAAAGCAACACTTATAAGTCTTGACGATTTAATGGGATTGATTGTCATATTTTGATTCCTTCAAATAAACGATTGGGGAAATATGCAATTTGTGTTAACCAAAGTATTATTGATCATTGTATTCTTATTTTTTGTGTTTCATTCAAATGTTGATGCTCAGTCAAGACAATTCGATCCCGAACTGCAGGACTCATCAATAAACAACCTGGTATTGCCGGAAGGTTATAAAACTTCAAAACTAGGTGAACTCGGTAAAGTTGTAAAAATGGGTACTGGCAAGACAGAAATGATCCTAATTCCTGGCTGGGGATTTGGTTGGGATATCTACGATTCGTTTATGAAATCAAACTTAGATAATTATACGATGTACGCAATTACAATCCCCGGTTTTGGGGAAACACAAGCACCACCAATGCCTAAAGCTGGAACAAGTTACGGTGAGCATCAGTGGAATGAAGGAGTGATTAAGGGAATTGTAGAATTGATTAACAAAGAGAACTTAAATAAACCGGTTATCGTTGCAAATTTTCTGCAAGGTACTCAAATAGCTTTCTGGCTTGCTTATGAACATCCCGAACTCATCAGCTCGATAATTATCATCGGAGGCATGGCAAAATATTACAATGCTCAAAACGATTATACATTAAGTCAACGAATTTGGTATGCTGATAATATCATGGCTCCTAATTGGTTTAAATTTGTGAAGGTCCAAACATGGCACAATGGAAATTTTCTTGCCGATCAATATTCAAAAACGCCGGCTAAAGGCAAAGAAATTTGGGAGAAATCAGCAAAGATACCTATACCTATTTTGGTGCAATATCTTTGCGAATTAATTGCTTCGGATATTACAGTAAGATTCAAAGATTTGAAAGTGCCAGCGTTGGTATTAATTCCATCATTTAATGAAGAATTTTTATCACTTGATGAAAATCAGTATGTTAAACCATACTTTCAATTAAGCTGGCAAGGTGCCACGGAAGCAAACGAGCTTATTCAAGTTAAATACATAAATAATTCTCACCTTTTCATAATGGATGATCAGTCGGAAATATTAAACAAAGAAATACTAAACTTTGTCAAAAAGCAATGATTAACAAGCGCGTGAAAAATTTCATTTTGTCATGTTATCCGCCGTGGCGGACTGTCGAAACATTTTTCCTTAACGTACCATAACACACTTCGACGAGCTGCCAATGACAACTATTGGGAAAGTGCGATTTTGAGCTAAAAATGAGTTTTATAAATTTTCAAAATAACTCTCAAGTACAAAGTTGTCATTTTCTTTTTTAATAAAGAATCGCTCTTTATTGGTTACTCAGTGTGACAGCAAAAAAAGTATTTCATAATTTCTTATAATTTTAGATTAAATAGAATAAAGCAACAAATTAAGGAGGAAATATGGGTCAAAAAGTTTCGCCAATAAGAGAAGGGTTCAATACAATAACTCCTTATTTAATGGTAGACAACGTAAACGATCTAATAAAATTTATGCAACAAGCATTTAATGCAGAATTAAAATGCAAGTTTGATAGAAACGATGAATCAGTAATGCATGCCGAACTAAAGATCGGAGATTCAATGATTATGGCTGGTGAAGCAAATGAAAAGTTTGCAAGAATGCCTGCTTCAATTTATTTGTATGTTGAAGATTGTGATGCTGTTTATGCAAAAGCAATCAAAGCCGGAGGGGTTTCAGTGATGGAACCGACAGATATGTACCATGCAGGCGAACGCTACGGCGGGGTCAAAGATACAACAGAAAATATCTGGTGGATCGCAACTCACATTGAAGATGTTTCAGTTGAAGAAGAAAAAAGGAGAATAAAAAATATGAAATAATTTTTATTATAAATCTAATACAATAAAGGTACTTTTAGCGAAGATAAATTGATGTCAATTCCTTGCTTCACTTCTTTTCTAATTATCGCAGCGTCAAAAAATAAATTTGCTTAACTTTTCCATAATCATTTCGAAATAATTTCTTCAAAATGAATGAGTTATATTTTGCTAACTCCAAAAAAAGGAAAGCTATGCTGGAACCTGTAAACTCCATTTTAAGTTTTTTGAAATTAGCAGAACGCCTGAAATTTGAACTTCGTCATAGCTGGCTCTCAAGTGGACGCCAAGAAAGTGTTGCTGAACATACATGGCAGATGGCTATTATGGCATTGCTTGTTTATCGACGCTTAGAAAAACCAGTTAATCTTGAGCATACACTAAAAATGATCCTCGTACACGATTTGGTTGAAGCTGAAGCAGGAGATATTCCTTTTTTTGAAAGCGGTTCCCGGAAAGAAGAAAAAGCTCAAAAGGAACAAAAAGCTATTGAGAATATTCGTCAAATGCTTGATGATAAAACAGGCAGTGAATTCTATGATTTATTTCAGGAGTTTGAACTAGGCCAAACTCAGGAAGCAAAATTAGTGAAAGCTTTAGACAATCTTGAAGTTCAAATTCAGCATAACCTTGCAGATTTATCAACATGGGAGGAAATAGAATATGATTTGGTTTATACGAAAATGGATAAACACTGTGCTCATGATTCCTTTCTAACACAACTATGCGGCGAAGTAAAAACACAAGCCGAAGGCAAAATGAAAAAGGAAGGAATCAATCCTATAGAAATAAAAGAAAGAATACAGAAAGATCATAATTAGTTTGATTAAAGCCAAGAAGCAGTTCGTGCCATTTTTTTGATACAATCAGTCAATAGACAATAATCAATTCTTTACCTTCCCTCCTAATTACAATTTTACTAACTTTTGTAATCCTTTTAAAAACATTAGTGCAATTGAGCGTACAAGATTCCATAGAACACCTTTTCCGCCATGAGTACGGTAAGATAGTTTCTGCGCTGACGAATAAATATTCTTCGCAAAAAATAGATTTAATTGAAGATGCTGTTTGTGGATCTCTTGAAAAAGCAATGCAGGTTTGGGGATATCAATACATTCCTGATAACCCTTCTGCATGGATTTACCGGGTGGCAAACAATTCAATCATCGACCAATTGCGGAGAAACTCAAAATCGGTTGATTATGAATTTCCCGAAGACTTTGCTACTCAAGAAATTGATGTTGACGAAACAGCTATCACAAGCGGACTAAAAGACGGCCAGCTAAAAATGATATTTGCGTGTTGTCATCCCCAACTCACAACTGTTGAGCAAATTATGCTCAGTTTAAAGCTGATCGGTGGTTTGAGTGTTAGTGAAATTGCAAATGCACTGATGAAAAAAAATGATGCCGTTAAAAAAGCGATCACACGCGCAAAACAAAAATTCAAAGAGATTATTGGTTATCCGGATATACCGAACTACAACGAACTGGATCAGCGCCTCCACGCAGTGCTGAAAATTATTTACCTTATTTTTAATGAAGGTTACAAGGCTACCGAAGGCAAAAATCTGATAAAAAAGGATGTCTGCTTCGAAGCAATAAGACTTGCGGAGCTGTTGACAGAAAACGAAAAATGCAACGTCTCAGAGTTGAATGCACTTCTTGCTCTGATGTATTTTAATACTGCAAGATTTGACGCACGAATTGGAAGCGAAGGAGAAATGATAACACTTGAATTTCAAGACAGAAGCAAATGGGACGAGAGGCTTATAGTCACTGCCTTAAACTATATTCACGAATCTTCAAAAGATGAAAAAGTAACAACTTACCATCTCGAAGCTGCAATCACTTTTACACACATGACTGCAAATTCATACCCGGAAACTGATTGGAAAATGATTCTCTCTCTCTACGATGCATTAATTAATTTGAACGATTCCCCTTTCACCGCATTGAACAGAATTGTTGCAATTATAAAAGTGAAAGGATACAAAGAGGCTAAATCTGAACTAGAAAAGATAGAAGAAAAATATAATCTAACCGATAATTATTTATTTCATTCGATTAAAGGTAATATTGAATTTCTTTCCGGTAATAAGGAGCTAGCAAGAATCTGTTTTGAAAAAGCGATGAAGCTTAGCAAAAACAAAATTGAAAAGGAATTTTTAGAAAAGAAACTTTCATTTCTGAACTGAAAAATAAATAGCAAAGTATTGTTATATTTGTGGAAAATATTGCAATGGATACTTCAATAGTTACAACAAATGGTAGTGTGGTAATTCCGATTAAAATAAGAGAAAAAATCGGTATCAAAAACGGCACAAAGATCAAGTTCGTTGTTGAACAAAACGAAATAAAAATTATCCCTTTAACGAAAGAGATAATAGAAGAAACAAAAGGATTGCTTAAATCAGATAAAAGCTTGCTAAAAACATTGATGGCTGAAAAGAAAAAGAGTAGGAGTTAGTTGATAAAAACAAAAATATAATTGTTCTTATTCAATAATCATTTCTATGGACTACTAAAATTAACAACGTTGATTTAGATTATATTGAAAGAATTTCTAACCATGACGAAGACGCATTTTCCGAACTGTTCAGAAAATATTATGAAATGTTGTACCAGTTTGCAGGCAGGTTTGTAAAAGACAAAGACATTTCGGAAAACATTGTGCAGGAGATTTTTGTTAAACTTTGGGAAAACCGGGATAAACTAAACATTCAGTCGAACGTAAAATCATACCTTTATACTGCTGTTAAAAACCATTCATTAAATTATATCAAAAAAGAAAAACAGCATATAAGTATTGAAGATGAAACGGAATCTTCAAATTATTATTCAAAAGCACCGGACGAAGAAATGATTGATAAAGAACTTTATGATTCTGTTCAGGCAGCAATTAACAAGTTACCTGAACACTGCAGGCAGATTTATTTACTAAAAAGGTATGATGAACTTTCATATTCAGAAATTGCAGAAGTGCAGAATGTTTCAATAAACACTGTAAAAACACAATTGAAACGGGCTGTGAAATCGTTAAGTAAGAATTTAGCGCATTTAAGAATAATATTATTAGGATTTTAATTTATTGAAAAAGCTTGTCACCCAAAATCGATTTTTAATTGTCGTAATTATGTAGGCAGATAATCTGGGGATTTAATCTGATGGATTTGGATTTAATTATAAAATATTTAGAGGGACAAATTTCCGAAGAAGAAAAAAAGGCTTTGGATAAATGGATTCAGTCCGACAAGGAAAACGAAAAGGAATTTGAATTAATAAAGAAAGCCTGGCAAGCACCCGAACAGAAACTACCCAAACCAGATGTTGAAAAAGCTTTGCAAAATGTTAAAAACAAAATTGAATTAAATAAAAGTAAGCAACAAAAAATTTATAAATTAGCTGATGATAAAACCGAATCAACTTTCAATTATGCATTTAAGTCCAATTTCTTCAAAGCCGCTGCATCAATAATTATAGTAATTGGCGCTATTTATCTTTACAATGTTTTTAGTCAGAAACCCGAAGTAAAACAAATTACTTTTGCTGCAGATACAAAAGTAAATAAAACTACTTTATTGGATGGAACAGAAGTAACACTTGATATCGGCAGCATTCTTACATACCCGGATAAATTTGATGAAAATTCCCGAACAGTATCATTAACAGGTGAAGCATTATTTAATGTGATTCACGATCCGGCAAAACCATTTTCCATAAAAGCCAATGATGGTGTTATTGAAGTTTTGGGCACCGAGTTTAATATACGAACGTGGAATAACAAATTAACTGTTGTTGTTTCTAAAGGAAAAGTTTCTTTAAACCCGCAAAATGGTACTGATAAAAATAACGAAGTTATTCTGACTAAAGGGCGGATGAGCGTAATGAAATTAGATGGTAAACCCTCTGCCCCCGAAAAAGTAGACGTTGATGAATATATAAATTGGCAGAATCGTGAAAAATACTTTAAAGGAACACAATTTGTTGAAATCGTTAAACAGCTTGAAAGATGGTATAAAGTCAAAATCAATTACCCTGATAAAAATTATGATAATGACCTTCTAACAATTTCCCTAAAAAACGAACCAATCGAAGAAATAATAGAATTAATCTCCGTAATGATGAAATTCAATTATAAAATAGAAAATGATGTTATAACTTTTTCAGCCTCAAATTAATCCTTTCCTAAAAATTTTTATGTAAAATTTTATCCCCTTGTCACCCTTTTTGAATTGCCTGTTGTCTATGAAGTAGAGAAACAATAATGGGTTTAATGTCAACGAATGGTCATTGACATCTAAAAATGAAAGCATTTAAAAATTATTCCGGGGGGATATAATGAAAACATACAAAGCAATACTCATTCTATTTTTGGTCTGCTTTATCGGTACGGAGGCTCAAGTCCGTACCGGATTTATAGGCGGACTAAATTTCTCTGAAGTAAAACAAAGTAGTGCGAACATACCTGATTTGGATGGAATTACCACTTTTGAAATCGGCGCAATTATCGACATTCCTGTTTCTCAATCTTTGTCTGTTTATTTAGAGCCAATGTATATTAACAAAGGCACAGGACTGGGCGTTCAATTAGACGGAATCAATATTGGCGATAATAATATAAATATCGGTTCAGTTGATTTAGGGCTGGATTTAGAATTATCATCAATTGAAATCCCGGTTTTTCTAAAATATGAATTCGACAACAAATACATTCGTCCTTATTTTCTAGGTGGTGCGGTAATTGGCTTCAACACAAATTCAAAATTGAAACTTAGCGCTTTTGGACTTGGATACTCAACTGATATTGACGACTTTACAGAATCCATTGAATATGGATTAAGTTTCGGCGGCGGTATAAACATTCCGATTGACCAGGTAATTATTTCAATTGAAGGCCGTTATACTTTTGGATTGAACAATGTCGTTAAAACAAATAAATTGAGATTGCCTTCTAATTTATTTGACGACGGCGATGTGTTGCTTGATGATTTTGAAATAAAAACAAGAAGCGCCCAGGTTATGCTGGGAATTTCGTTTCCGATTCTTATAGAAAATTAAGAACAAAAATAAATACGAATTAGGGGGAAAAATGAGAATCATAAAAATATTTGATTTACTAATACTTATTTCACTGCTTTCATTAATAGGTTGTGATGATCTAATAACAGACTTTGATGACAACGGTAATAGAAATACAATAAGGGGATCCGGCAGATTAATATCAATTCAAGAAGACTTTACAGATTTTAACTCGATTGAAATCAGCCATACTTTTCAAGCTGATGTTGTAATAGGAAATAATTATTCCGTTAGATTACAAATTGACGATAACTTGAGACAATACCTTGTTTCGGAAAAACACGACAACAAAATCTTCCTCGGTTTGGAAGGCAATAACAATTACAACGATATTACATTAAAAGCAGAAATTACCATGCCTCATTTACGATCAATCTCCGGCTCTGGCGCAACAGGATTTAATGTAAACGGTTTAGATACGGATGATAATTTTTATATCGATTTATCAGGCGCAAGTCACGTTAAAGGACATTTTAACACCGGTAATTTAACTATAAATCTCTCCGGTGCCAGCGTGGTGGAAATATCCGGCAAAGGTAAAAACCTAAGCATTGAAAGCAGTGGTGCAAGTTTAATAAAAATGATAAACTTTGAAAGCACCGGTGCAACAATAGAGGCAAGTGGCGCAAGCTATTCCGAATTTTTTGTTAACGGAATATTGAATGCGGACGTCTCAGGTGCGTCAACACTAAAATACAAAGGTAATACAACACTTGGCAGAATTACTTCAACAGGTACTTCATCAATTATCAGAATTGATTAAAAGAAAATGAATTTCTTGAAATTAAATATCGTAACCGGGCTGTTGTTAATTACCTTTGCATCAAATTTTTTATTTGCACAGGATAGTTTAATTACAGATTCCAGGGGGGAAACTGTACCGGCGGCATTCCTGAAAAATATATCTGTAAACCTTGTCAATACACCAATCAAAAAAGCGATTCATGAAATTGCGGCAAAAGGAAACTTCTTTTTAAACTATAATGAAAATGTACTTCCGGGAAATGGTAAAATTACTTTTTCTGCCGAAAGCCTACCGGCTTTATTCGTATTGAAAAAAATTTTAGCGGGATATAAAATTGATGTAATAGTTTCCAAAGGGGGAAAGGTAGTTTTAACAAAATCTATTATTTCTCAAAACATAATTCAAGATCAGAAATTTACTATTAGCGGCTTTATATCTGATGCAAATTCAGGTGAAGCACTTGTGGGTACAAATATATTTACTGATGATTATGCTTTCGGAAGCTCATCAAATTCTTACGGTTATTACTCTTTAACGCTTCCGAAGAATGAGTACAAAATGAAGTTTAGCTTCATTGGTTATAAAAATGAAGAAGTACTGATTAGCCTGAACAAAAATATAAGGCTTGATATTTCACTTTCTCAAATACCGATAGTTTACGATACTGTAAAAGTCGTATCAAAAGTTTACGCTGAAAATAAAACTACCGAACTCGGAACAGTAAGATTAACACCTACGATGCTTAGCACTATCCCGATTTTGTTGGGAGAACGTGATATTTTAAGATCGCTTCATTTGTTGCCGGGTGTTACAAATTCAAGAGAAGGTGATGCCGGCCTTTATGTTAGGGGGGGAAATGCAGATCATAATCTTATTTTGCTTGATGAGGCTCCTATTTATAATGCTTTTCATACATTTGGTTTTTTCTCGGTATTTAATTCCGACGCTATTAAAAACATTAAATTAATAAAAGGCTCCGCCCCTCCGAAATATGGAGGAAGGCTCTCTTCAATAGTGGATATACAAATGAATGAAGGCAACAAAAAGGAGCTAAACGGGGTCGCCGGTATAGGATTGATTTTTTCAAGATTAACTTTGGAAGGTCCTTTTATCAAAGATAGAGGATCTTTCTTAATTTCCGGGAGAAGAACTTATCTGGATGTTTTCAAGCTATTTTCAAGTGATGCAGATGCAGACAAAGCAAGGTTCTTTTTTTATGATTTCAACTTGAAAACAAACTACATAGCAGGTCCAAAAGATAGAATTTATCTTTCAGGTTATTTCGGCAGGGATGTAATTGGCTTTGGAAAACAATTCGAAATCTCTTGGGGAAATAAAACAGGCACTTTTAGATGGAATCATATTTTCCATGATAAATTATTTTCGAACACATCGTTTGTTTTCAGTCAATTTGATTACTTAACATTTGTTGATGAAAATGAAGAAGATTTTGATCCTTTTGATCAAAATAAAGAAAGGGTTGAACTGATCTCTAAAATAAACGATTTTACAATCAAAGAAGACTTTCAATATTTTCACGATTCGAGAAACATATTCAATTTTGGAGCAAGTTATATAAATCATTCTTTTTTGCCGGGCAAAATTACCGTGAGAGGGAAAGAGAACTACGACTTTACAATTGGCGACAGGAATGCACACGAAGCAGCGATTTATGCTTCGCATGAATATGACTACAATGAAAAGATAAAAATAAATTACGGTTTACGTTACAACCTCTTTTTTGTAAAAGGTATTGCTGATATATTTAATATAAACGACATCGAAGAAAATCTTGATGTAGACTTCCATAAAGAAGAGTCAAAAATATACGGCGGGTTAGCACCGAGGATTTCAGCTTTATATGAAATAGATAATGAAACTTCGCTCAAATTCGGATATGCGCGTAACTATCAATTTATACACATGGTTTCGAATTCTAATTCCGGCACACCGCTTGATTTTTGGCAGCCAAGCAGTAACAGAATAAAACCTCAATCCGCAGATCAGCTTACGTTAGGTTATTTCAAAAACATGCAGGATTATGAATTCTCTACCGAAGCTTATTACAAAAGGATGAACAACCTAATAGACTTTAAGGACGGCGCAAATATAATTTTGCAAAATTATTTTGAATCTGAACTAGCCTTTGGCAAGGGATGGTCATACGGAATTGAGTTAATGCTAAAGAAAAACATTGGAAAATTCAGCGGGTGGATAGGTTATTCTTTATCCAGATCAATGCGTCAGTTTGATGAAATAAATAACGGTGAAGCTTATCCGGCAAAGTATGACAGGACTCACGACTTTTCTATTGTTGCGAATTATGAATTAAGTGAACATTGGAAAGTTTCATCAAACTGGGTTTATACTTCCGGTTATAACACCACAATTCCTCTAGGTAAATATAAAGTTGATGAATTTGTTGTAAGATCATATTCGCAAAGAAATGCTTACAGAACCCCGGATTATCATAGGTTGGATTTAAGTATAACTTATGAAACAAGCGGAAGCGGAGTATGGAACTTAACTCTTTACAACGCTTATGCAAGGAAAAACGTTTACACTATGCTCTTTCGGGAAAATAAATCAAACACAGAAATGACTGAGGCTGTTAAATATTCTCTGTTCAGTATTGTTCCGTCAATTAGTTATACTATGAAGTTTTAGATGAGATGAAAATGAAATATTTCTTAAAACCGTTTTTGATAATGATTGTAATTGCGCTTTTTGTTTCATGCTCGGAAGATATTGTAGAAGTAGATTTATCCGAACATGAAAATCAAATAGTTATTGAAGGAAACATCATTCAAGGCAATGGACCGCATGATATAAAAATAAGTGAAGTGGTGAGATTAAATAATTTTGATGAATTCCCACCCATAATTGGAGCAAATGTTCTTATTGAAGATGACAGGGGAAACAGTGAATCGCTGATCGAAATCCGGCCGGGACTTTATAGAAGTTCAAACATTGTTGGAGTGCCTGGAAATTCTTATCGAATGTTTGTTGAGTACCTGGGTGAAATATACAGCGCAGTTTCAAAAATGCCCGAAGAACTTAGAATTGATTCGGTTTTTTTTAGAAGAAGTTTTTCGTGGATCAATAATTTTGATTTATCAATTTACTTCACAGACAGGCCAAATGTTGAAGAGTTCCTAAGAATTAAAATTTTCAAGAACAACTCTTTTTTATTTGACAACCATTATTTATACCAAAGTAAACATACAGATGGTAAGCTTGTAAAGATTGATGATTTCCAAAACAATTTTTTTGTGAATGATGACATTAAAATTGAATTTCATACAATCAGCAAAGATACTTATGAATATTTCAGCACACTCGTTGGTGATGAGAAAGTAGTTGATCCTGAAACACCTGACTTTTTGCCGTTAACACTTTTTAATGCAAAATCCAATATCAGCAATGGTGCACTGGGTTACTTTAGTGCTCACTTTGTCAGATCGAGAAACTTTCATTTGAGGTAGTTTTAAGCACTTTTTCACTTCTTTTTATCTGTCCATCGTAATAGTGGAATTTATTAATCAAGTAAGTCAACTATCACTCTTAAATAAATCTTTCCATCGAAAATTTTTATATATTCAGTTGTTATATAAATTTAAAATGAGCTTCAACAAAAAAAGTCATCTAATGCTGCGAAAATTGAAAAAACTTCTGAAAAATAAATGGAAATAAACAATGAAAAATTTATATCAATTTAGTTTGATTATTACATTAGTTGTAACATTGTCGACTCTCAATAATGTTTATGGTCAGGAAAGCAACAAGCCGCTTCCGTTTCTTAAAGTTTTGGGTAACCAATTTGTAGACGAAGATGGTAATGAAGTTATTCTGAGAGGTGTTTCTTTTTCGGATCCCGACAGGCTTGAAAAATTAGGACATTGGAATAAAGAATATTTCCAGGCAGCAAAAAATTGGAATGCAAACGTAGTTCGATTTCCTGTTCACCCGCCGGCATGGAGGGAAAGAGGTGTAGAGGAATACTTGAAATTATTGGATCAGGGCATTGAATGGGCAGGTGAATTAGGAATGTACGTAATTATTGATTGGCATTCTATCGGTAATTTGAGAACGGAATTATTCTTCCTCCCGATTTATATTACATCAAAGCAGGAAACATTTCAATTCTGGCGTACTATAGCACAGAGGTATAAAGATCACCCTGTTGTTGCATTTTATGAACTTTTTAATGAACCAACTATATATAACGGTACACTTGGCAGAATGACGTGGCCTCAACTCAAAGAATTAATGGAAGAAATGATTTATATAGTTTATGCGCATGATAGAACAGTTATTCCTTTGGTTGCAGGTTTGAATTGGGGTTATGACTTAACAGGCATAAGAAATAATCCAATTAGTTTTCCAAATGTGGCGTATGTAACCCACCCTTATCCCCAAAAAAGAGAACAGCCATGGGAAGAAAAATGGGAAGCAGACTGGGGTTACGTTGCAGATACTTATCCAATAATTGCAACTGAATTTGGTTTTATGAGTGCTGACGGACCTGGTGCACATATCCCTGTAATTGCTGATGAAGTTTACGGTGAAGCAATAATTGACTACTTCAACAAAAAAGGTATCTCATGGACAGCATGGGTATTTGATCCTGTCTGGTCACCACAGTTAATCAATAACTGGGATTTTGAACCTTCGAGACAGGGGAAATTTTTCAGGGACAAGATGATGAAGCTGAACAAGTAAGATTGTTTATTTTTTCTTTTTGCCGGACCACCGAAGAGGCGGAATTTTTTGCTTCTGTTCTGAGGATTCAATGAGAGTAAGAAGCCTCTTTAATTTTGTCTCTTCTTTTTTGGCGCTCATTATCCACCACGTACATTGCTTTCTGTAAGACGGAGCCATTGATTGGAAGTAGTCCCAGGCTTTCTTGTTTGCTTTAATCCTTTCTTCAAATTTTTTATCAAACCTAATTTCTTTTTGCTCATAAGATGCCTGCTTGGATTTTTTTTCATCTCTTTTTTTATAAGCCTCTAAGCCTGATGGCTTCATCAAACCAAGTTTAGACAACTCTTTTACACGATTAATATTTACTGTACTCCAGTGGCTGTTTGGTCTACGGGGGGTAAATCTAATCTTGTAACTTTCTTCATCAATTGATTTGCGTAGTCCGTCAATCCAACCGCAGCAAAGAGCTTCGTCAACAGATTCCGGCCAGGTTATGCTTTGTTTGCCTGTCCCCTTTTTGTAATAGCCAACCCAGAGTTCATCTATCTTATCGCTGTTTTTGTCAAGCCATTTTCTAAAGTCTGAAGATGTTTTAAAGAATTTCGGTTTCATGATTTTGTTAACATAAAGCAAAGGATGTCAAATTTCAACCTTGTTAATAAAAGGAGTTAACCAAAATTGAGTTCTAATAGTTATGGTGATTATTTGAAAGATTTTTTTGAATCACACGAAATCTTAATTCATCATTCGTTGATCGATATTCTTAAATCGAAAAGATGAACTCTGAATGTCGACTAACGATTTTTGATTAAAGGAGTTTAAGAGATCACGTAAATTGTAAATTATAGTTCATAAATCAATATTCACAATTCAAATATATATCTTGATATGATACTAATTTCCTCTATAGATTTATATAAAAAAACCCCGCAGTGGGAGCGGGGTCATACGAGGGTGCTTTATATTTTGTGAGTCGAGGGTGTACTATTTAGACTTTAATTGACTGTATCCATGTTTTGCGTATATCATTCAGCATTACATGAACTTCGTCGTACTGACTGTTTTTGATTTTAAAAATAAAATAACCATAAAGGAATGAAAGATTTTCCGTTACATTTTTGTCAATGTCACTTTCAAGAGAACTTCTTAAAGTATATAAAGTTTTTAACGCAAGGGATTTATTCTGATACTTACACGCGTCAATGGCTTTATCATATACTTTGACCAATCTTTCTTTTTTTTCAGCTGAGCTTGATTCTTTAAAACTAGATACATCTAATTTTACGGCCGCGTTGCTCATTTTATTTCCCTTCTATCAATTTTTGGTTTGCCAAAAAAATCTGATCTCCAATACAATTATCGGTAATTAATTTTCAATGCGATATAGCTGGATTAAGCCAAAATTATAGCTTAGTTGGGCTATTATATTAAGCCGTGAGAGGATGCGTATAATACTGCTTCTGTTGTGTTTTTAAGATTCAGTTTTCTTATTATATTTTTGCGGTGATTCAGAATAGTGTACTTACTTAAGAATAATTTGTCGCCAATTTGAGTACTTGAATATCCTTTTGATATTAATCTCAAAATTTCTATTTCGCGCTCCGTTAGTTTATACTCATTTTTTATTTCGTCAATTTGATGATTTTCCGGGAAGTAATCTGCCCCTTTGATTATCATCTTCATCGCTAAAATAATTTCTTCCGAAGGAGAAGTTTTAATAATGTAACCGTTTATCCCGGCACCAATAGCTTGTGTAACAATCTCTTTAGAATCATGAGCTGTAAGAACTAAGATTTTTATACCAGGTAAAAAAGATTTGATTTTTAATGAAGCTTCAATTCCATCAATACCAGGCATCTTTAAATCAATGAGCAATAAATCGGGTTTATGCTCTTTGCATAAAGTAATTGCATCAGAACCATCTTCACCTTCAGCGACAATTACAAAATCATCTTGCTCTTCTAATGTCATTCTGAGTCCAATACGAACCATTTCGTGGTCGTCAACAACTACTATTTTATTCTTTTTTGAGTCAACCATATCTTATCTATATATTATCGAATTTTGTTAAAATAATTTAAATAGATTTTCTATTTATATTTTTGTTAGCTTTGTTAATGCCGATTAAAAAATTAGAGAACCACTCTGCTTTACCAATTATACTCTTAATTACTCTCTCCATTATTTGGGGTAGTTCATTCATTTTAATTAAAAAGGGACTCATTGCCTTTAATCCTGAACAGGTTGGTACTTTAAGGATGGTTTTTGCATTTATAGTACTTTTGCCTTTTGCCATAAAAAATATCAAAACGGTTTTCATAAAAGATTGGAAAAAGATAGTTTCTTTGGGATTTATAGCAAACTTAATTCCTGCTATTTTATTTTCAATTGCCCAAACAGGTCTTAGCAGTTCTCTTACCGGGATTTTAAACTCGCTTACTCCCATATTTACATTAATAATTGGTGCAATGTTTTACAGTACGGAAATAAAAGGTGGACAGATATTCGGCTTGATTATAGGCTTTATCGGATCATTTGTTCTCACTTTTGTTGGAGCCGGTGGCGAATTAGGAAGTTTTAATTATTATGCTTTATTTGTTATAGCAGCAACAATTTGCTACGGAATTGCAGGTAATTTTATAAAGAAACATTTTTCAAACATTAATGCGGTTGTCTTAACAAGTTTAACAATGTTTTCAGTTGGTACTATTTCTTTAGTATATCTCTTGACTACAAATGTCACTTCAGTAATAGTTTCACATAATCACGGCTGGATGTCTTTCATTTACATATTTATTCTAGGTGCTGTTGGTACTGCCTTTGCTTTAATACTATTTAATAAATTGATTCAGATGGTGTCGGCAGTTTTTGCTTCTTCGGTTACTTATTTGATTCCAATTGCAGCTGTGATATGGGGAGTTATTGATGGTGAAAGTTTATATTTGTTTCACTTTTTTGGAATGGCATTGATTATCATAGGGGTTTATATCATAAACAAGTTTAAGTAATTACTTGCTTGCTGAGAACCGAATTTTGTAATGAAGAACTAAAAAAATAGCTTTCAGTTACATGAAAGCTTATCCTACCTATACAAACCATTTATGAAAAAACTAACTGAGTACGGGTTTAACTTCAAAAAATAAACTATTAGCCTTTAGAAAGGGACGGTCAAATGTTTTATGGCTGCCGGATTCTCCAGTAAACCCAGTTTATGCATTAGCACAACATTATTTTCAGTACTAAATCATTTATATGCAGTTACAAATCTTTTTCTTTTAACCATTTTCTAATGCAAAGCAATAGAATAACTGGTTGCTATAAAATGGATTTACGGTTTCTGTGCTATCCTAATGCATAATTCGGGGTAAACCAATCTTTTTATCAAAAACGGTAGCTCGTCTTAGATAAAAAAAGCACTATCCTAAAAGGATCAAATGTCGCATAATTGTCAGACTAGAAAAGTAATTGCGAATAAATTTGCATCAGAACATCTCATAGTGCAAATAGCCAAAAAATTTAAAACATTCAAAATAAAGGGGTTCATATGAAACGAACATTAATAAGCAGTATTTTTCTTTTACTATTTTCGATAAGCGCTTTTGCGCAAACGCATTTTTATGCAGATCCAAACGAAGGTATAAACCAAGCAACATTTGAATCTGATGCTCTTTTGGAAAATATAAAAGGTATTAGCAACAAGGTTGATGTTTATGTAGCAGTTAATCCCAACAACATAACAAGCGGTGCCAAAGGGAAAGTTAATGTTGATCTAAATGCTCTAAAGACGGGTATTGAGTTAAGAGATGAACATATAAGAAGTGAGAACTGGTTGAACACTTCAAAATATCCTCATGCAACATTTGAATTGACTGCTATTAAAAATGCTTCTTCAAGTTCTTTAAAAGACGGACAAAAAGTAAACGCGACTTTTGAAGGCAATTTTACTGTTCACGGGGTTACTAAGAAAGTCTCTGCTCCTGGCTACTTAGTATATTATGAAGAAAGTGCAAGAACAAAAGCAAAACTTCCCGGCAATCTTTTGAGAGTTGATTCACAATTTGATATCAAGTTAAGTGAATACGGTGTTAAAGTACCTAGTATGGTCGCCGACAGAGTAGATGACAACATTGCCGTGGCAGTCAAGTTTATTGCTACAGATAAAGGAGGAAGCGTAGCAGGTGGTTGTAATCCATGTGGTGCATGTAACCCCTGCGGAGCCTGCAATCCTTGTAAAGCTAAAATGGGTAAATGTAATCCTTGTGCTGCAAAGTGCAATCCTTGCAAAGCTAAAATGGAAAAATGCAATCCTTGTGCAGCAAAGTGTAATCCTTGTGCTGCAAAATGCAACCCATGCAAAGCTAAAAAGAAGAAATAATTATATTTGATGGAACCGGATATAACCCGGTTCCAAAATTTAAGGTTAAGAAAAATGGATAGAAGAAGTTTCATAAGATCTGTTGGGTTAACAGCATCAATTGTTTTTCTGCCGGTAAAATTATTTTCAAACGTTGCTTACCAAAAGGGTATTTTAGCAGCTGAGAATGTGAGCAACAAAGTTTTGGATATTATCTACTCTCTGAAAAAAGAAGGCTCAAGTATTGTAAACAAAGTTTTAAATGGTAAAAAATATGTCTTTGATCCTTACACGCACTACCCATATGACGGCGGAGTTATTGATGAAAGGACAAACTGCAGAGCCTTTTTCCATGCACACAGAGAAGAAGAGTATGGGCATTTCCACACTTTCTGCGAGGATGAAAACGGGGACCTGGTGCATCTCATTATGATCTCGATGAATGAAAAGGGCGAACCGCAAATGCTGGCTACAGTTAATAATTGGGTAACCGGCGATAAGTATGTTAAAGCAGATAAACTTAAAGAGTATCTAAATAATTTTTATATTGACCCAAATTCATATAAAAAAGAAAAAAGGTTAATTCAGTTTGTTAATAATATATTCTCGTCATACAAAGAGACCTGTCATAATTTATTTGAGGAAAGAGATAAATGGATTAGGAATTATGCATTTACAAATTACAGAAAACCATTTGAAGATAGAGAATTTGAAGTTTTGTCATTTAAGAAAATAGATGTTTTTAAAGATCTAAACTAACTTTTCAATCCGAATAAATACAACCTGTCTACTATTAAAAAAGTTTAAAATTTTAAAAAATCGTTTAAACTTTCATCAATCTGCTTCGATAATGATGTACAATTATTTTTTATGAGGATACGTTATGAGCTTACTGAATTTATCAAAATCAGTTTCGAAGAGAACCGGCTTCTATTTATCATTAGCATTAACTATCACACTAGGTATAGCTTTAAGTTTTCTTCTTCTTTTTATCGAAGCAAAAATGATGAATAATAAAAAAATTGCACTTCAGGAATTGAGCACAACAATGCTGGAATCAATTTCTTTTGCAATGGCTGAAGGCTCTTCTGATGTTGCCCCGTATGTTGAAAAGGTTTCTAAGCAGGAAAATCTTGCAGAATTGAGGATTATATCTTCCAACTTCATTTATGAAGACAACGAATCAAAAATGGATAAAGTTGAAAAAGAGGTGAACTCAATCGGTAAACCTTTTTATACTTCTGAAGAATTTAATGATATTGAAGTATTCAGGTCGGTAGTACCTATTAAGGCTGATGAAACATGTATTGAATGCCATGACGGCGAACTGGGTGATGTAATGGCTACAATGAGTATACGGTATTCGATGGAGGAGACTTATGCGAATATTTATGCTCAAAGAGTAATCGGGGTAATTACTATCTTAGCTACGCTTACAGCTGTAATTCTATTAATACCTGTCTTGTTAAAAAGAGTTGTATTGAATGATCTGTTTTCATCAATAGATTTTATTAAGAATCTTTCACTGGGAGATGTAAAACATAACATTGAAATTGACAGGGAAGATGAGATTGGTGAGCTAGCAGATTCCTTGAAAATATTAACAGATAACAGGGCGAAACAAGCAGAAACAGTTTGCCAAATGTCAAAAGGTAATTTAGAAGTAAATGTCGATATTGTTTCAGAAGAAGATGTTTTGGGAAAGGCTGTAGACGAAATTAAGACCAGCTTAACAAATTTATCATCAGATGCGAAAATTCTATCAATAGCAGCTCATGATGGCAACTTGAATGTTAAGGTTGATGAAGACAAACACGAGGGAGTATTTAAGAAAATAATCGTAGGTTTTAACAATACTTTTACCCATTTAACAGACCCCATAAAAGAAGGTAGTGAAGTAATATCTAAAATGACGCAGGGAGATCTTACTGAACGAATGAAGGGGGATTATTTAGGTGACCATCAACTGATTAAAAACAGTATTAATAATTTAGCAGATTCGTTTTCCGAGATAATTACAGATGTAAACGGAGCTGTTGATCAAACCAGGCAATCTTCACAGCAAATATCTGCAAGTACTGAACAAATGGCAGCCGGGTCTATGGAGCAAACTTCCCAATCCGAAGATGTAGCAAGTGCGGTTGAGGAAATGACAAAAACTATTTTAGAAACTGCTGAAAATTCAACAACTGCAGCAAAGTTGTCCAAAGACGCTGGTGATGAAGCAAAACAAGGCGTTTCTTCTGTTGAGAATTCAATTTCCGGTATGAATTCTATTGTAAAATCAACGGACAGTACAGGCAAAATAATCGAATCACTTGCAGTAAAAACAGATGAAATAGGAAAAATTACACAAGTAATTGATGACATTGCTGATCAAACAAATCTTTTAGCCCTAAACGCAGCAATTGAAGCTGCCCGTGCCGGCGAACAAGGTAGAGGCTTTGCAGTTGTTGCAGACGAAGTTAGAAAACTTGCAGAAAGAACTACAAAAGCAACTAAAGAAATTACTGACACAATAAAAGCAATCCAATCCGAAGCCAAAGAAGCAAATGATTCAATGAAAGAAGCAAACGATTCAGTCCACAAAGGAATGCTTTTAAGCAAAGAAGTCGAAACATCATTAAAAAACATAGTTGGTAAAAGTGAAGCCGTAATAGCACAAATTGAGCAAGTAGCTACGGCTAGCGAACAGCAGTCAAGTACTGCAGAACAAATCAGTATGAATATTGAGTCAATAAATAATGTTACAAACGAATCTGCTGCAGGAATTCAACAAATAGCAAAATCTTCCGAAGAATTAAACTTGCTTACGGATAATTTGTTCAATCTAGTTAACAAGTTTCAAATAGGTGCAAATTTAATTTCGGATACTACTCATGTTAGGCAAAATGGGAAATTGATCTCCAATTAAAAAGAGGCAGCTCAGAACGGCTGCCTTTTAATCAATTTATTTTCTTCTGTAAATAGAAGTATTCGTGGTTAGTATTTCCAAAGGGAATTACGACCTTAATTTTTTGTGCGTTTTCTATTACTGGAATTTGTACTAATCCCCCGATTTCTTCATCTTTTCCAAGTGTAGTTTTTCTTAATACCTCATTTTTCCAAAAAGATTTTTGCATCTGCATATTGTTCATATCATGTTCGTAGTCGTAATTTTCAGCAGCTTGATTATCAGCCCAAATAACGGCCTCACCAACTGCTTCTTCCGGATCATCTTCAATAAGTTCGGCAGTGACGCTGAACAGTCCAAAGATAGCGTTAATTCCAGTTTCAGTGTCGTGCTCTGATTCTCTATCCTGCATTGACTTTTCAATAGATTTTATTCTTCTCTCAGGATCAATTGCATTGACAATTTGCGGATAGTCTTTGTCACTATGGTCACCTTTGATTACTTCTACTAAGATGCCGTCTGGTTTGAAAAGGATTTTCTCATGATCTTTATTCACAACATAAACAAAGAATACAAATTCAGCACCATTTTGTTCAACAAACTCTAATGATGAAATTCCAAAGTCGTCCTCTAGAGTAATAACTTCGTTGCCATTATAGTATTCAACTTCCTTTTCCATTGAATCAAGTTTAAAGATTGGTCTTTCGGCACATCCCATCAATGATAAAGCAATAGCAATTGTGATTCCGATTAAAATGGTCTTTAAGTTTTTCATAAACCCCTCAAAAAATTTCGATTACTTTTCGGAATTTATCTCAAACCGAATGCCATAAAAAAAGACTCTTTTTCAGAGCCTTTTGATAAAATAAAGAGCAAATAGTGACCTATTTTTAAGTGAGTGTAGAATAAATTGTACAGCTATAACTCCAATTGATTATTCTCTTCAACAAGGTCAGGAAAGTATTCGTTAAGCAATTCTGCTCTCACAGCTTTTTTCTCTGTTCCAAGATTAATTTTGAACTCCGGGCTTCCATCCTTCCAAATACGAACAGATTCATTTATAATTTCTTCGGATTTATCTTCAAATACAATTTTTAGTGAAAAAGGAACAGGAAAACTTCCCATGTTTTTAACTACTAAGCTACCCTCCTCATTTTTATCCAAAGCTAAATCCGCATGACCAATTTCAAAATACCATGGATTCCAAATCCAAGATAAATCTTCACCCGCAACATCATTGTAAGTGAAGAAAAAATCATACGGTGTCGGATGTTTACCTTTCCATCTTCTAATAAATTCTTTTGTACATTCTGTAAATTTCTCAGTTCCCAAAGCACTCTCAATCACGAATAGCCCTAGATAGCTTCTGCCATACATCTTTGCGATTAGCGGTAATCCGGAAGTATTGTTTGAAGGAATCATCGGAGGGATATCAAAAAAGCTTCCTGCAAAAGGTTTTATGTATCTTCTCGATAGGTGGTCAAATCTATTGTGATTTTCAACTTTTTGTTCTATTAACTTAACAGGTAAAAATGTTGCCCAGCTTTCATCCATCCAGCTATAAAGGGTTTCATTTATGCCGACATAAAAAGGGAAGTAAGTGTGTCCGTTCTCATGATGGAATAAAGTGTAAAATTGATTGTAAGATGAATACATTCCGTTGTTTGCCATCATTGGGGTTTCCATACCACCGCTGCGGTTGCCGTTGCAGAAAGAAGTCATATGCGGATAAGGAAAAGGAACTCCCGGCATTACTTTGGACATATACTCAATCGTTTCCTTAGAAACCTGAGCAGCTTCTTCAAAATAAGTAGCTCCTTCAAAATATAAAACATCAGTGAAAACCCGTCTTCCGGTGTTTTCATTTACGACTACACTTACGCCGTCCCATAAATAATCTTCTGTTGCACAGAATGAAAAATCCGGAACATTAATGGCAGAAAATTTCCATGTATTCTTATCATCGCTGTTTGTAATATTCTTATCATTTAAATCTTCAGTTGTAATAATATTTATCACTTCATCTGAGATCAAAGCTCTTTTGTATCTTGAATAGAATTTCGATTGTAGAACTTCATCGGCATTTGTATTATCGCCAGTAGCTCTTACTACGTATCCTTCTGGAACGGTAATTTCAACATCATAATTTCCGAAATCATTATAGAACTCAACCTTGCCGGAATAGGTATTTCGGTCCCATCCGTAAATATCATCGTACACTCCAACTCTTGGGAAGAAATAAGCCACGAAATAGGCATTATTTCTGTAAACACCCATTCTAACTTGAGCAGTACTTGGTAATTTAAATTTCCAATTAATTTCGATTTCAGTAACTGAATTGGGAGCAATATTTTCAGGAAGTTTGGTGACTGTTAAATTTGTTGTTCTCCGATCTATCGAACCGGCTAAATTTATTTCAACACCATTTATTTTCATTAAACTAATTTCTGTGCCTTCGTGCAAATCAGCAGGTCCGATTGGGAAATCAAGTATTGTCCCTTTTCTATATAAATCTTGAAAAAGCTTAATATAAAGCCTTCTTAGGGTATCCGGGCTATTATTATAAAATTTTATAACCTCGGAACCTGTTAACTCATTTGTCTCAGTATCGAGCTCAACATTAATTTTGTAATCAGCCCTATTCTGCCAATAATTTTTCCCGGGCTTACCATCATAGGACCTTGTGTCACCATCATATATTGCTTTGAAATTTGGAGAAATATAAATATCTGAATTTTGGGCAAAGCTTTGTGGAAAGAAAATTGTACTAAGAAAAAACAATAAAAGTGTTTTCATAATATACCTTAAATGAATATTAGAATGAGCTCAAAAAGATTGAAATATAATTAAAACTGATTTCCGCTAAAATGAAATTAATAATCTATTTGTATCTATAAAGCTGCCATGATATATATATGTTTTGAAATACTATATAAAACACCGGACCTAATGCTGCTATTGGGCTAATAAATGTTAGCGCTACCCAAATTGTAAACCCGTTGTTTTTTTGACCCAAACTTTGACTAGCTTCCAGCTTATAGTTTTCTTCACCTATTAAATAACCAATTCCAAATTGAAGAATGCAAACAGCAAATATTACTATACCTATATAAAATAAGATACTTATTGAAGCAGTCATTTCATTTGAAATGTAATTGCTGGCTTTAGATGAAGCCAGATAAACATTACAGATAAGCAGATAAAAAGTGTAGTCTTTATACCTTCCTAATGTATTCGATAAATTATAAAAATACTTTCTCAAGATTTTTGCCAATGTAAATGGAATTAGGAATACAGTTGCAACGGGAATCATTATATCGATAATAGATAAATCAGCGCTTACTTTTAATAAATATGGAATTGTAAAAGGCAGTATTGAAGCAACTATGAAATTTGTTAAAACAAGTGATATGATTGAGTATTCGATATTTTTTTTTAGTAAGCTAATTACCACCGGGACGGCAATAGCAGTTGGAGCAGCAATAGTAATATAAACTGCATCTGCTACATTTTTGTCAAATAATTTTATAACTATAAATAATAATATTGGCAGAATTATATTTATCATAATTATAAGAAAATGGCTTTTCTTAATTGAATCCTTTTTAAAGTTCACATCCAAAAAAGAAAAGAATAGCATTATCATTATTAGATAGCGAATAATAAAAGTATATGGATGGCCATAAGGAAACAGTAAACCGCAAGTGATCGTCAGCAGTAAAAGAATAGTTTTCATTGCTCAAATATATAAAAAACTATACTTTCGAGTAGTCTTTATCCGGTAACTTAATTTCCTTATTTTTATTTTTGATTTTTAATTCTATTTGCTTTCTTAGTTTCCGCCTACGTTAAAAAGTAACTACGGCGGACAAGCAGTGAGTAGCACAATGTTGAATTATGCTTTAATCCTATTTCCTAAGAAAGCAATACTAGTAATCAAAATGATGTTTTGAAAAAGAAACTTTTTTTTAATTTTGCATTTATCTTTTATAATTGATTTTGCCTCCGTAGCTCAGGGGATTACCTGCCTGCCGGCAAGGCAGGGAGCAATGAGCAGAGCTTTTATGATTGAGTATGACAGTAATTAACATTAATTAAGAATTTATATGTATTATGTATACGTAATAAAAAGCTTAAACCACGAAAAATATTATACCGGACATACAAACAATATTGAAAGAAGATTAAAAGAACATAACATTGGTAAAACAAAATCTATAAAATCTTTCGCTCCTTTTGAGTTGGTCTATTTTGAAAAATTTTCTAACAGAGAAGATGCAATTGGGAGAGAGAAATACTTGAAATCAGGTAGTGGAAGAGAATTTTTAAAGACTATTAGATGATCATAGTTGCTAGTAAACTTGCCTCCGTAGCTCAGGGGATTAGAGCAATGGCCTCCGGAGCCATGTGCGCAGGTTCGAATCCTGCCGGGGGTACTAATCATAAAGAAACTTGTACCGGTATATAAAATAACAGATAATGTTCCAAAGAAATATTTGAATTTAAGAAAAGCAAAATATGTAGCAACATTTAAGAACCTATACCCGAACATTACAAAGATTTTGATTGAACAATATGGTCTAAATTTAGATGAAAAAATAGTTGTATTCTGGACAAAGGAAATTAGCTTACCTCATTTTAATAGATATAGATTGAAATTTAGAAAAGTGTTTAGTGGTAAGGTTCTGGATTTTGTTCCTATATTAAGTTTAATACATCAAAAAGAATACATACGATTCAAAGGTTAAAATGAATGGAATATTGCTTTATGTTCAATTTGTATCTTTTGTTACAATCTTTATTGAATCTATTATTCTAAAACACCTACGAGCATATTTTACAGAAACATCATAATCTTACACAGTGGTAATTTTACTTAAACTATAATTAAATTTTAAAGTAAACAATTAATTGACATTAAAATATAAATTTTATATTTTAAAGTTGAGTTTGTTTTTCAAATTACTGCTGATTACTTTTCTCCTGTTTTAGATACAATCTTGAATATTATATCCTAAATAGATAATTCCAACAAAGTGGATAAACGTAAATATTTCAATTTCTTAGTAAATAATATTTGGCAAATAATCGGGAGGAAAGAAAATGAGAAATCCAAAATTTCAAATCTTTGTCGGTAAAGATAATCAATTCTATTTTCGCCTAATTGCAGGTAATGGTGAAACTATCCTGGCTAGTGAGGGCTATAAGGCAAAGGCTGGGTGTCAAAATGGTATTAATTCTGTAAAGGAAAATGCTCCAAATGACAATCGCTACCAACGAAAGACCTCTGCAAATGATCAGTTTTACTTTGTTCTTGTCGCTGCTAATGGTGAGATCATAGGAACCAGCGAGATGTACACAACTAAACAAGGGCGAGATAAAGGAATTGAAGCGGTTAAGAATACGGCACCAACAGCTCCTGTTGAAGATACCCTTTAGAGATTTCATAGTAAATCTGTTGGATGGCAAGTAAATTGTAGGGCAATTGCACTTTTATAATCTCTTTAGCTTAAGTGCAACATACGATTTCCTTTTGGTTGTTTAATATGCTTTGTAATAAATTTCTAATAAACTTTGTTTCTAAACTTGGTATTGGTGAAGCATTTAAATAAAAGATATTTCTTAAGGCAATTTGATTTATAGTAAACTAATGTGTTTTTGTCAATAATTCTGCAAGTCTTAGCAAACTTCCCCAAGCTTTGTCTATATCGCTTCGTACCTCAGAATCTTCAATTGCCAAGTATCTTTTCATAATTCTGCAGTCACTGTGTCCAACTATGATTAATAAGAAGTCAGGCTTTGTTATAAATTTATAATATTTAGTTGTCTTCTTATTTCTAAAATAGGTTCTTACTTCCTCAATATGATGTGCTATTTTGAATAGCCGCTTGACTAAAACTTACTCTTAAATATTTTTTTAATCCCTGTTTCTAACATTGCTATTTAAGTTCTCGAATTTTCTTCTTATTATAAGACACTTAATCTTGTTTTTTAAGTTAAATTAATCACTATAATTTTTTTGGAGGTAATATGTCTTTAAGGCTTGGAGATACCGCTCCGGATTTTAGTCAAGAATCATCAGAGGGGACAATAAGTTTTCATGATTTTTTAGGTAATTCTTGGGGGGTGTTATTTTCTCATCCCAAAGATTTTACACCGGTATGTACTACTGAATTAGGAATGGTTGCAAAACTAAAAAAAGAATTTGACAAAAGAGGGGTAAAAGTAATAGGTCTATCTGTTGATCCTACTGATTCTCATGATGGCTGGATTAAAGATATTAATGAAACACAGGATGTAACTATGAATTTTCCTGTAATAGCTGATGCAGATCAAAGTGTGTCAAAACTTTATGATATGGTTCATCCGAATGCTGATGATACAATGACTGTTCGTTCGGTTTTCGTAGTTGATTCAAATAAAAAGATCAGGTTAATAATTACTTACCCGGCTTCTACAGGCAGAAATTTTGACGAGATACTCAGAGTAATTGATTCTCTTCAATTAACTGATAATTACAGTGTTGCTACGCCAGTAAATTGGAAAGACGGTGATGAAGTTGTAATTGCACCTGCTATACAGGATGAAAACGAATTAAAAGAAAAATTCCCAAAAGGATATAAAGTTGTTAAACCATATCTTAGATTGACTCCCCAACCAAACAAATAAAATTCGGGCTGCTAACGCAGCCCACTCCTTAAATTTACTTCACTGAGTTAAACAAATGATGACATATCGTCAAAAACTTATGCTTTTTTGACGCATTTAATTATTTTTGGCACATAGTGCGTAATTATGTCATAATGTATGAC